>ENA-OQDD01000297-OQDD01000297.1-human-gut-metagenome-genome-assembly--contig:-NODE-297-length-20852-cov-4.154644_pt1 | contig 20852 bp, 34 predicted proteins | sample MGYA00242507_ERZ504598 | MGnify/ENA primary metagenome ERZ504598 (study PRJEB26092, sample SAMD00036318) | human gut metagenome | host: Homo sapiens | study: EMG produced TPA metagenomics assembly of...
AGAGCAGCGGCCGCAGCCGCTGCTCTTCTGTTTTTTCACGGGAGGGGCCGTAATGAAAACGCCCTGCTGCCCGTTACATCTTTTCCCGTAAAAAGCGAAGGGGCTGTTGCCAAGGACTCCTCAGTCACGGCTTCGCCACGCCAGCTCCCTCACGGAGGGAGCCTGACATGACGGTAAGCTGTGAAGCCTCCCTCATTGAGGGAGGTGGCATCGCGTAAGCGATGTCGGAAGGAGTTTGGCAACAGCCCTTTTCTATATTTTTAAATTTTTCAGTTCTTCTTACCGGTCAGGAACTCCGGCAGGGGCTTGCCCTGCTTGCGCCACTGATGATACTCGGCGGTGGCAGCGAACTCCACGTCACCGGCAGAGTTCAGGGCAGTCTCCACAGAGTCCTGCACCACGCCGATGATGAAGCCGACACCCACCATCTGCATGGCGACATCGTTGGAGATGCCGAACAGGGAGCAGGCCATGGGGATCAGCAGCAGGGAACCGCCGGCCACGCCGGAAGCACCGCAGGCACCCAGAGCGCTCATAGCGCTCAGCACGATGGCTGCAGGCAGAGACACCTGAATGCCCAAGGTGTTAGCAGCGGCCAGCGTCATGATGGTGATGGTGATGGCGGCACCGTCCATGTTGATGGTGGCGCCCAGCGGAATGGAGACGGAGTACATATCCTTGTCCAGACCCAGCTTTTCGCACAGGGCCATGTTCACGGGGATGTTGGCGGCGGAGCTGCGGGTGAAGAAGGCGGTCAGGCCGGACTCACGCAGCAGCGGAACACCAGCGGATAGGGGTTGCAGCCCAGATAGATAAACATGATGAAGGGGGAGACGATGAGGCCATGAACAGCATGGTGCCCACCAGCAGAGCCAGCAGCTTGCCGTACTGGGTAAAGATGGCAAGGCCGTTGCCGGAAACATTGGTGTAGACCAGACCCATGATGCCGAAGGGAGCAAGATTGATGATCCAGCGCACGATCTGGGAGACCGCATCGGCGGTGTTTGCCATAAAGGTCTTGGTGGTGTCAGAGCCGATCTTCTTCATGGCCACGCCGAACATGCAGGCCCAGAACAGGATGCCGATGTAGTTGCCGCTCATGATAGCACTGACGGGGTTTGCCACAAAGTTGGTGAGCAGAGTGCCCATCACTTCGCCCAGACCCTGCGGCACCACGTCCGACTGGGCAGCGTCTGCCAGCACGACCGTGACCGGGAACATAAAGCTGGTCGCCACTGCGATGGCCGCAGCCAGAAAGGTGGTGAGCATGTACAGCCAGATGACCGTGCCGAAGCGGCGGTCCAGCTTGGAAGAGCCCTGTGCCAGAGCACTTGCCACGATCACGAACACCAGCACCGGGGCGATGCCCTTCAGTGCGCCAACGAACAGGCTGCCCAGTTCACCCACCCAGCCTGCACCGGGGGCCACCAGAGCCAGCACCGCACCGATGATCAGGCCGATCAGAATGCGAACGATCAGGCTGATGCCGTTGTAGCGGGCAACTGCCTTATTCAACGTTTTCATATAGACACTCCTCTTTCCTATTGTACGCCAATGGCGTACAGCTTCCTGTCTCTTACACAAGGACGGGTGTTATTATAGCACATACGGCAGAGAAATGAAAGCGTTTTCAGACATTTTTCGTTCACAAATTTGCATTCAGGTCGGTGCCCATGGGGGTTTTCCGCCGATCTGTATTTGTAGCAAGGACAGGTTTGGCCATTCGCGGCTTTGTTCTCTCCGTCACCGTCGAGCGGCGCAGGGCGGAGCGAGCGGGGGCAAACAAAAAAGCCTGCGTGCGCAGTCCTGCATGGCAGGCTCTGCATCCGCAGACCGGGGCTCTTTGGGGGTGTATTCTGTTTTCAACCCAGCGGCTGGGTGGGGGCAAGCTTCTGGTAGGCAAAGCGGGGCGAGCCGTCTGCCACATGGATGATGCCGCAGCGGGTAAAGCCGTTCTTTTCCAGCAGATGCTGCATGATCTTGTTGTCGGCGTGGGTGTCGGCACGCAGCTCTGGCAGTGCTCCATGCTCCAGTCCAGCACTGCCGATGCCACGCCCTTGTGCTTTCCGGCCGATGCCAGACGGTGCACCGTGCCATAGGGCAGGGTATCGTCCAGCCACTGGCCGTCCTCAATGGCGGCGTAGGTGGGGTCTGCCCCCAGAATAAAGGCAAACACGGCCTCGATCTGGCCGTTGACCACATAGAGGAACAACCGGTTCGAGTCGATATCCTCCTCCAGCAGTTCCTGCGGCGGGAAATTATCCCCCACTGGGTCGGGTTGCCAGATGCCTTCATGACTGCACGTGCATGGGCGTAGATCTTCAGGATCTGGGGCAGATCCCCTCTCACTGCTCCACGAAACATTCATTCCACCTCGTCTTTTCTGCGCTGCGCTCGTTCCGGCACAGCACTTTGAGAATTGTTCTTATTGTACTACAAATTACCATAAAAATCCAGTTCCCGCACCAAAGTACCTTAAAATGCTCCAAACCGGCAAAAAGCAGGGGCTGCTGCACTTTCGGCTAAAACGATGTGCAGCAGTCCCTGCTTTTAGAGTAAGTACCTTATGCGCTGGCGCGGCCATGGCCGGTGCGCACCAGCCGGTATTCCCGCGGGCTGAGACCATACCGCTCGTGGAACAGGCGGTAGAAATAGCTGGTGTTCTCGTAGCCCACCAGAGAAATGATCTGCTGGATGTTCATGTCGCTGCGGCGCAGCATGCGGGCAGCGGTCTCCATACGGTGCTTTTGCAGCAATTCCTTATAGGTGCGTCCGGTCTGGGCACGCACGCACTCGCTGACATATGCCAGCGAAACGCCGTACTCCCGTGCCACGTTGGAAAGGCTTGCTTCGCGGTAATTCTGGGTGATCTCTTTGAGTGCCGCCTGCACCAGTGCTTCACGGCTGACCGTTCCGGCCCTGACTTCCGGCAGGATAGGATTCGTCTGTGTCATCTGCGTTTCCTCCGTAAAGGGTGCGGCGGGCGGGGACTGGGGGATGTCGGACGCCCGCCGCACAGGGAATGGCGGCTCCTGCCGCCCTACACCTCAGATACGAACCGACGCACCGGAATATTGCAGAAAGCTAAAAAATTTTTAGTCAATTTTCGTTGTAGGAGTCAGACCCCTCTCAGTCACGCCTGACGGCGTGCCAGCTCCCCCGAAGGGGGAGCTTTATCGGCACGAACCGGTAGATGCTTAAAAGCTCCCCCTTCGGGGGAGCTGGCGAACGCAGTGAGCCTGAGAGGGTTTTCGTCTTACAGAAAAAGACCGCTTCCGCACCGGGCAGAAACGGCCTTTTTCAGGAGAAATAAAGAAAACACGAACCCTCAAAAATGAGGAAGGGAAATGCTCAGAACATGCTCTCGTCCTTATAGCGGCCGGTGCGCACGAACTGCACCCACTCGGCCACATTCACGGCGTGGTCGCCGATGCGCTCCAGATACTTGATGACCATCAGCAGGTCCAGCGCTGCGTCCACCTTGCCGGGGTCTTCGGCGATCTCCTGCGCCAGCTGATGCTTGATGGCATTGAAGTCGTAATCCACCGCGTCGTCTGCGGCGATCACCCTGCGGGCGGCATTTTCGTCCTCTGCCGTCAGGGCATCGAGGCATCCAGGATCATCTGGTGGGCCTTTTTGCCCATGGCAATGGCCTGACTTACCGCCGGGTCGCCCTCTTTGCGGACGGTGACAAGGTGGGGGATGATCTCGGCGATGTCGGCGGCATGGTCGCCGATGCGCTCAATGTCCGTGACCACCTTCATGGCGGTGGAGATGCGGCGCAGATCGCCTGCCACCGGCTGCTGACGCAGCAGCAACGTCATGCAGCGGTGCTCGATATCCCGCTCCATATTGTTGATGCGGGCATCCCCCTTCACGATTGCCGCAGCCGCATCGGCATCAGCAACGCAGAGCGCTTCCAGAGCGTTCTCCACGGCATCGGCAGAGTTGCGGCCCATTTCGGTCAGCGAATTTTTCAGCGATTCCAGATCGGTGTCGTACTGTTTACGGATACTCATAGCTGTTTCCTCCTTTAACCGAACCGACCGGAAATGTAGTCCTCGGTGCGTTTATCCTGCGGTGCGCTGAAGATCTGCGCCGTGGGGCCCACTTCCACCAGCTCGCCCAGCAGGAAGAAGGCGGTGCGGTCGCTGATACGGGCCGCCTGCTGCATGTTGTGGGTAACGATGACCACCGTGTAGTTTTTCTTCAGCTCACTCATCAGCTCCTCCACCTTCATGGTGGAGCCGGGGTCCAGAGCACTGGTGGGCTCGTCCATCAGCAGCACTTCGGGCTTCACTGCCAGTGCGCGTGCGATGCACAGACGCTGCTGCTGGCCGCCGGAAAGGCCCAGCGCGCTCTTTTTCAGGCGGTCCTTCACCTCGTCCCACAGGGCCGCGCCCCGCAGAGAGCTTTCCACCAGCTCGTCCAGCTCAGCCTTATTGCGCACGCCGTGCAGCTTGGGGCCGTAGGTGATATTGTCGTAAATGCTCATGGGGAAGGGATTGGCCTTCTGGAACACCATGCCCACCCGGCGGCGCAGGTCTGTAAGCTGCATTTCCCGGGCAAAGATGTCCTCGCCCTTCAGCCGCACATCGCCCTCGATGCGCACATTCGGCACAAGGTCGTTCATGCGGTTGAGGGTCTTTAAAAAGGTGGACTTGCCGCAGCCGGAAGGCCGATGAGAGCGGTGATCTCCCGCTCGCCCACGTCCAGCGAAATGCCTTTCAGCGCCTTGAAGTCGCCGTACCAGAGGTTCAGGTCTTTTGCCGATATCACCGGCATGTTCGTGTTTTCCATAGAATACCTCATTGTTGAATTTAAACAGGAAGTTTACTGTTTCGGCCCTTCCCGTGAAAAGGTAGATTTGAAAAATCCGCAGATTTTTCAAATCTACGAAATTAAAAATAATTTTTCCGCTATTCATGGCCAAAGCGAATGCGGAGGCCATTTTGAACAGTAAAATCAAATTTTACTGTTTCTGTTTCAGCTTGGTCTTTGCCAGCCGCGCCGCAAGGTTGATGGCCAGCACCAGCACCAGCAGCACCGCACCGATGCCCCAGGCGGAAGCAAAATCGCCGTCCTCAAAGGCACGCAGGTACAGCAGCACCGACAGGGTGGCACCGTTGGAGGTGTAGGCTTTGGCCACGCTCTTGGCAATGACCTCTGCGGCACCGGCGGTGAAAAGCAGGGCGGCACTTTCGCCCACGATGCGGCCCACAGCCAGAATGCAGCCGGTCACGATGCCGTCGATGCTGCAGGGCAGCACGATGGTGCGGATGATGTGCCACTTGCCTGCACCCAAGCCCATGGCGCCCTCCCGGTAGCCCTGCGGCACCGTCTTGAGGGATTCCTGCGTGGTTCGGATGATGGTGGGCAGGTTCATGACCACCAGCGTGAGTGAACCGGACAGCAGACAGGTCTGGAAGCCCAGCGCCTGACTGAACACCAGCATACCCACCAGACCGTAGATGATGCTGGGGATGCCCGCCAGCGTTTCGTTGGTGAACTCGATGACCTCGATGAGCCGCCGGTTGGAGCATACTCGGTCAGGTAGACCGCCGCGCCCACGCCCAGAGGCAGTACGATCAGTAATGTCAGCACAATGACATACAGTGTGTTGAGGATGGCAGGCAGGATGCCGTCGGTCTTTTTCAGCACACTGGCAGTGGTAGAAAGGAACTTCCAGCTGATGTGGGGGATGCCCCGCACCAGCACCATGCCGATGATACCGGCCACCAGAACCATCACCAGAACGGCGCTGGCCCAGACCAGTGCGGTCATGACCCGGTTCCACATCTGACGGGAAGGCGAAAGGCCCTTATTCATCCCGGCTTCCTCCCTTCAGCACAACGTTCAGCACAACATTGATGATCATGATAAAGACGAACAGCACCAGCGCGATGCTGAACAGCGCCTGCCGCTGCAGACCGCCGGCATAGCTCATCTCCTTGGCGATGGCGGTGGTCAGGAAGGTGACGCTGCGGAAGGGACTGTCCGGCATGTTGGGGCTGTTGCCTGCCACCATCATCACCGCCATGGCCTCACCGATGGCGCGGCCGATGCCCAGCACAATGCCTGCGGCAATGCCGCTTTTGGCTGCCGGAATGCTGATCTTGAACCATGTTTCGGTGTCGGTGGCACCCAGTGCCAGACTGCCCTGCTCATACTCCGGCGGCACGGCGTTCAGTGCCGTGACCGACACGGACACGATGCTGGGCAAGATCATGATGGAAAGCACCACGATAGCGCTCAGCAGGCAGGCACCGGAAGCCTTGCCGAAGGTCTTTGCCACGGCGGGCACCAGCACCTGCATGCCCAGCAGGCCGAACACCACGCTGGGGATGCCGGACAGCAGCTCGATGGCGGTGACCACCACGGTGCGCAGCTTTGGTCGGCGGCCTTGGAGAGGAACACCGCCGTCAGCAGGCCGATGGGCACACCGATGATGGCAGCGCCCAGCGTGCCGTAGATGCTGGAAAGGATGAACGGCAGGATGCCGAACAGCGGCTGGGCTGCCGTGGAGGCCCACTTTGTGCCGAACAGGAATTGGAACAGGCCGATCTTGTGGATGGCCGGCACGCCGGAGATCACCATGTACACCGAGATAAGCACCACGCAGCCCACCGCCAGCATACCGCACAGGAAGAAGATGAAGTTCATCACCGCTTCCAGCCATTCGGCGGGGGTGCGGGGCAGCCGCACACGGCTCAGATAGGATTTTTTGTTCATAGCTGAAATCCTTTATAAAAGCCGCGTCGGCCCGCAGAAACGGCAGCCCGACGCGGCGGGGTATTTTGTGAACGGCCTTGCCTCTAACCGTTACTCGTTCACCGGCACAGCGCCTGCGGTGCGGATGAGGTCGGCAGCGTCCTTGCTGGTGGCAAAGTCCACAAAGGCCTGTGCCTGCTCAGACAGAGTCACGCTCTTGTTGGTGACGAACACGAAGGGACGCTGGATCTTGTAGCTGCCGTCCTTCACGGTGTCCTCGCTGCACTCCACACCCTCCACAGTGACCATGGCGACGGTGTCGCCCACAGCGGACAGGGAAGCGTAGCCGACGGCCAGAGGATTGGCCTCCACAGCGCTGATGACAGCGCCGGTAGCGGTCAGCTCCTGTGCGTACTTGCAGCTGTCCTTCACGTCCACGATGCTCTCAAAGCCATCGCGGGTGCCGGAACCGGCCTCGCGGCCCACCAGAACGATCTCGCCTTCGTCGCCGCCCACATCCTTCCAGTTGGTGATCTCACCGGTGAACATCTGCTTCAGCTGGTCCACGGTCAGGTCTGCCACCTTGCTGTCCTTGTTCACGATGATGGCGATGCCGTCCAGCGCCACGGTGGTGCCGTCCACGTCGTTCTTCTCGTCGTCCTTCAGGGCGCGGGAGGACAGGCCGATGTCCAGCGTCTTATCAGTAGCACCGGTGATGCCTGCGCCGGAACCGGTGGGGTCGTAACTGACGGTGACACCCGGCTCCACCTCGCAAAGCCCTCGGTCAGGGCAGCGATGACGTTCTTCATAGAGGTAGAACCGCCGGTAGCCACATTGCCGGACAGGGTGCCTGCAGCGGTCTCCGCAGCGGCAGAAGAAGAGGTGGGCTCCGCAGCAGGGGATGCCACAGTGGAAGAGGCTGCGCCGCCGCAGGCGGTCAGAGCCATAGCCGCAGCAGCAGCGCCGCAGACAGTGATAAACGAACGACGAGTGATCTTTTTCATAACCCTTTTCCTCCAATAAATGCCGAAATGCATTTCCGGCCGATGTTTTCTTGTTTCTATGTGTTTTCCTTGGGAACGGCCTTATTGTACCGCACCGCCGTGTGCGCTGCGACCATGTACGCGCAAAATGGAGGTAAAGCTTTTGCACAGGCTCCGGCGGCTGTGTCAAGCCTGCGTAAAGCCGGGATGAAAAGCCTGTACTCAAATTTTACAAACAGGATAAATATGCCGAAAATGCCATTTTCCGGCTGGGCAAAGTGACAAAAAGAGGGCTGCTCATGATATGGTGAGCAGCCCTCTTTAAAAAGCTTTCCTTCAATCAACCAACAGGCTTTGTATTCGTCACTACGATCCGATTTTCCACTCTTGTCAGGTAAAGCATACCTTTTGCATTGTCGACATTAATGGTCAATTCTACCGGTGCGCCATCCAGGAATGCACCACTCGACTCATTGTTATCAAATTGCAGCTCCAGCTGGGTAACATTTTCTTTCTTATACGGGCCAAAAGCATTGGATGCCTGAAGCTTTCCACTGGTCGGCTTCAGCGTTTTCAGCTGGTTTTCCTTCACCTTCGCGGTAAACATTCCTTCATAAGGATATTCCACAAAGCCCTTACCGCTGCTGCTGTATGTCAGTTTCACCGTCGCAGTGATGCTGCCATTGCTTCCACTTCCAAGGACTGTGCCACCGACATTCCCCTTCGCATCGTACACTGCAACGATAAATGCACCAACGCGCACCTCGTTTTGTGCCGGTCCGCTGCTGCTGCGCTCTTCATAAAGGTACGCCGGGTCATTTTTTCTGCCATAATATTGCCCTCCTCTAAAAGCGTTTTTCTGTGCTTTTAGCGTACCACTTTTTGGGAGTCTGTCAACAAAAATATGGCAAAAAGGCGCTCTGTACACATAATTTGCATAGAGCGCCTTCTGCTCAGCAGTATTTTGTTCCGTCCGGGCAGTAGAACTGCACGTACTTCTGCCACTCGGTCTCGCTGATGGTGCGGCGGTAGCAGTCCACCAGGCATCCACGGCCTGCCGGTCCGCAAAGGTACCGGCACCCGGGCAGTCCAGCACCAGAATGCGGAACCATGCATCAAACAGGTGCTCGGTGAAGCCGGTGTCCCGGGCCCCGCACCGGGAGTAAAAGCCCAGCCGCCGCGCAGCCATAGCTTCGTCCTCCGCCTTATCCGGCATTCGGCCTCAATGAGGATGGCCTGCGCACCGCGCTCGTGCTGCGGCAGGTCGGCCAGCAGCTGCGCGCCCAGCCCTGCAGCACGGTATTCCGGCAGCACGGCAAAGTAATCCAGCTGGCTCACCCTGCTGCCTGCCGGGCGCACCATGAGCAGGTACGCCGCCAGTGTTTCGCCGTCGAACACGCCCCATGTGTGGGCTGTGCCGTCCGCTTCGCTGTTCAGGATCATGCTCAGGGGCTTTAGCTCCGTGGGCGGAAAGTCCCGCCGCATTTCGTCCAGATAGACCCGCGTCAGTTCTTTTTCGTTCAGTTTCCGCCAGCTGTACACTTTGCTCATGGTTTTTCCTCCCGTATCTGCCTTTTGAACCAGTATAGCACACTCCGCGCGGGAACGCAAAAAGCCGCCGGGAGCGGCAGGTTCTGCCCTGCTCCCGGCGGCTTTTATGGGAATGCAGGAGCAACCAGTCTCCCGCACAAACTCCGTTCAGAATGCTGTGTGCGTTACAGCATCTTCTTCAGCTCGTCGTACACGAACTGAACCTTGGTGCCGATGATCACCTGGCAAGCGTTCTTGCTGGGACGGATAACACCGGCAGCACCGGCAGCTTGACAGCCTTCTCATCGACCTTAGCGTTATCCTTCACCTCAAAGCGCAGACGGGTTGCGCAGTAACCAACGTCCTTCACGTTCTCCTTGCCGCCGACAGCAGCCAGAACAGCGGAAGCAACTTCGGTGTAGTTGTTGTTAGCCAGAACGACCTTCTTCTCAGCTTCCTCGTCGTCATCCTCACGGCCGGGGGTCTTCAGGTCGAACTTGGTGATAGCGAAGTAGAACACGAAGTAGAACACCAGGAATGCTGCGATGCCCAGAGGAATGATCATCCAAGTCTTAGCAGCTGCGGGCAGAGAAGCGGAGAACACCAGGTCGGTAGCGCCTGCGGAGAAGCAGAAGCCAGCACGGAAACCGGTGTAGTAGGTGATGATGGTGAAGATGCCGTACAGAGCAGAGTACACAACGTACAGCGGGAAGCACAGGAACATGAAGCCGAACTCGAAGGCTCGGTAACGCCGCAGACGAATGCGCAGATGGCAGCGGAGACGACCAGACCAATAGCAGCCTTCTTGTTCTTAGCGGTCTTGACCATAGCCAGAGCAGCACCGGCAATACCGAACATCATGCAGGGGAAGAAGCCGGACATATACATGCCAAGCTCCAGCCCACATCAGCGCTGGTCTCACCTGCCCAGAAGTGGGTCAGGTCGCCCAGACCGATGGTGTCGAACCAGAACACGTTGTTCAGAGCGTGGTGCAGGCCGGTGGGGATGAGCAGACGGTTCAGGAAGGCGTAGATGCCGGCGCCGATGCCGTCCATGCCAGCGATGCCGTTGCCGATTGCGACCAGTGCGTCGAAGATGACGGGCCAGACGAACAGCAGAACAACAGATGCTACGATGGAGATCAGACCGGTAGCGATCGCAACGAAGCGCTTGCCGGAGAAGAATGCCAGCCAGTCAGGCAGCTGGGTATCCTTGAACTTGTTGTAGCAGGCAGCGCCGATGACGGCAGCCAGAATGCCGATAAAGGAGTTGCCGGCGACCTTCTGGTATGCAATGTAGGTAGCGGTACCCTCTTCGATGTGGCGCACAGCGCTGACCACACCGGGGTTCAGCAGCTGCTGCATCATCAGGAAGCTGACCAGACCGGCCAGACCTGCGGTACCATCGTTGTCAGCAAGGCCGACAGCGGCACCAATGGCAAACAGCCATGCCATGTTATCGATCAGAGCGCCGCCTGCCTTGATGAGCAGGAAGCCGACGGTGTATGCTGCGCCGGAAGTTGCGCCCTCGGCACCCATAACAGCGGGAGCCAGAGCGTAGCCGATGCCCATCAGGATGCCGCAAATCGGCAGCACAGCGACGGGAAGCATCAAAGCTTTGCCCAGTTTCTGGAGATACTTCATCATAAAGCACATTCCTCCTTAAGAAATGTTTGTGTTTACAGACGCCTCTGGTTGCAGGCCGTCCATAATTCCGTAATAGAATAGTAACATATTTCCGCAAAAAAAGAAAGTCCCTTTCGCCTTTTTTCTATCAAAATGCATCAAAAGTCCTCATTTGGCAGTTTTTCAGTCGATAATTTTTGGTTTTTCCGCGCAAGAGTCGTCTTTGTGTTGAAATTCTTTTCTTTTTACGTACATTTTGCCCAAAGGCTTGCATCCCACAGCCGAATCGGTACTATACTATTATAAGAAAAGCGGGAACCCGAAGGAGGTTTATTTTATGGAATGGACTGATATCCGCCTGACCGTGGCCAAGCGACGCCGACAACGCCGAAGCCGTTGCCACCATGATCGCCGAGGGCGGCATCTATATCGAAGACTACAGCGACATCGAGCAGCAGGTGGCCGAGATCGCCCATGTGGATCTGATCGAGCAGGAGCTGCTGGACAAGCCCCGCGATACCGTTATCATCCATATGTATCTGGAGCCGGGCGCTTCCCCCGTGGAAACGCTGGCCCTCATTGCCGCCCGCATGGAAGCTGCAAACATCGCCTACACCGTAGAGACCGAGGGCGTGGAGCAGGAGGACTGGCAGAACGGCTGGCGCAAGTATTATCACCCCCTGGAAATCGGCAAACGTCTGGCGGTGGTGCCTCGTGGCAGCAGTACGACACCGACCGGGTAAAGCTGATCCTTGATCCGGGCCTTGCCTTCGGCACCGGCGGCCACGAGACCACCAGCCTGTGCATGGAAGCGCTGGACGAGCGGGTGACCGGCGGCGAGCGGGTGCTGGACATCGGCACCGGCAGCGGCATCCTTGCCATTGCGGCGCTGAAGCTGGGCGCTGCCGTGGCCGAGGGCGTGGACATCGACCCTGTGGCCGTGCGCACCGCAGGCGAGAACGCCGCGTTGAACGGTGTGCAGGACAAGCTGACCGTGCTGGTGGGCGACCTTTCCGATAAGGCCAGCGGCAAATACGACATCATCACCGCCAACATCGTGGCCAATGCCATCCTGTCTCTGGCTCCTGCCGTGCCCGGCCTGATGGCGGAGGGTGCCACCTTTATTGCCAGCGGCATCATCGACAGCCGCAAGGACGAAGTGATCGCCGGGCTGGAAAAAGCCGGCCTTGCCGTTGTGGAAGTGAAGGAGAAGCGCGGCTGGGAGTGCATCGTCTGCAAGAAAGCGTAATTACAGAAGCTTCATGATTTCTTTCAGCTGGCTTGCCCTCTCCGTCACCTTCGGTGCCACCTCTCCCAAAGGGAGAGGCCTTGGCAAAGAGATGAAGTTTGCGTGGACTGCCAAGGGCTCCCACTTTGAGGAAAGACTTCCCCCGGCCGGGGGAAGAATGTCACCGTAGGTGACAAAAGGGGGAACCTGGATTTGCGAAGCAAAGACTGAGAGGGCGAGGACGTTTAAGGAGAACCACTATGCCGCACCGTTATTTTACCACCGAGATCTCTGACGGCACCGCCACCCTGCGCGGGGCCGATGCCCACCATCTTGCCCGCGTGATGCGCGCAAGGCTGGGCGATACTGTCATTCTATGCGACGGCAACGCCGTGGAATACACCGCCACCATCACCGGCTTTGGCGATGAGTGTGTGGAGTTCCGGGTGGAGCCGGGCTATCCCAGCGCCGCCGAACCCAGCGTGGAGGTCACTCTGCTGGCCGGTTACCCCAAGCAGGACAAGCTGGAGCAGATCATCAAGCACGGCGTGGAGCTGGGCGCAGCCCACATCGTGCCCTTCTTCAGCCGGTACTGCGTGGCCGCGCCAAAAAAAGAGGAGCAGAAGAACGAGCGCTACAACCGCATTGCGGTGGAAGCCGCCAAGCAGTGCGGCCGGGGCATTCTGCCGGATGTGGCCCTGCCGCTGGCAAACTTTGGTGCCGTGTGCCGCACCTTTGCACAGTACGACCTTGTGCTGTTCTGCTACGAGTGCGGCGGCGCGCCCCTGCGCGACCTGCTGGCCGCAGCAAAGCCCGCCGATGGTGAAAAACTGAAAATCGCCATCGTGACTGGTGCCGAGGGCGGCTTTGCCGCCGAGGAAGCCGAGATGGCTGCAAAGGCCGGTGCCAGAACGGTGGGCCTTGGCCCCCGCATCCTGCGGTGCGAGACCGCCCCGCTGGCCGTGCTTGCTTCGGTAATGACTGACGGGGAATCTGGAATAATGCTTTGTGCTGCCCGGCAGCGCCTGCGGGCCTTCCGGACAGCAACAAGGGGCCGCTCCTTTTCGGGAGCGGCCCCTTGTTTTTTATTGTTCCGCTGTGCAGACGCAGGCAGATCAGTCAATGAGACCCTTGTCCTTTGCATTCTGCCAGGTAAGGCAGACGCGCAGCTTGCTGACCGGGAAGCACGGATGGAACTTGTTGTTGTCCTCATCGAACTTCATCAGCTCCTGCTCCACCATCCAGTGTGCAGCCTTCTGGGCATCGGTGTCGGCGGCGTCAATGTCCGCATACAGGTCCTCATCGGTCATGTTCTGCGGCTCCGGCTTGCCTGCACGCTCCCAGACCAGCTCTGCCAGCTCGATGCGGTCAGACGGCAGGGGGAGGCCCTGCATGTTCATCAGACGGTAGATGCCGGTGCCGGTCTCATAGGCACCCAGGATTACAGCGCCGCCGATGATGACACCGGGCAGGACGGGGTCCACGGGGCCCACCGGGTCCACCGGGTCTACCGGGTCCACAGGCGGCTCCACGGGGTCCACGGCTTCGTACACGGCTCTGACCGTCACGTTGCCTTTGGGCATTTCAAAGTTCGCCGTGGTATGGTCCTCCTCATTGGGGAAGCTCAGCAGGTCATTCATTTCATTCTGTACAACGCCGTTCAAGATCACGATCCCGGCCCAGCCTGCGAACTTCTGTCCATCGGGGGCTGGGTCTGCGGTCAGGGTGACCGGGGTGCCTTCGTAGATCTCGTCATTGGGGTCAACCTTAGTGTCAACGCCCCCGACCTTGATCGTTGCCGTGGCATCCTTGGCGGTCAGGGTGTAGCCGGGTGCGTTGGGTCAGGTAATAATAGTGCTGTGCCTTGTCATACGCCACGCGGTAGCTCTCGTTCTGGCCCTTAAGGTTCAGCTTGTTTGCATTGCCTGCGACCGTGAGCTGACGGCCTTCTTCCGGGTCGGCAACCTTGATGGTGGCGGGGGTGGTAAAGGTATCGCTGATGGTGATCTCCTTGTTGGAATCGAGGTAAATATTGCTCTCGGTCCCCTCAAACGTGGCACTCTTCAGCTCTGCGGAGCGTTGCTGCCCTGACCGAGATAAATGCCGTATTTGCTGTTTTTGATCGTGCAGTTCTCAACGACCAGCTTGCCGCCGGCCTGATCATCGTAATCCGACCCTGCCGGTTCGCCCGAAGAAATGGCAGCATTGCCGCCCGTGCAATCCACAGTGGCACCATTGACGCTCAATGTGCCGCCGTTCCATACCTTCAGTGCAGGGGACTCGTAGTTAATAGGCTCATGGTTGATATACTCGTTGGTGTTGGTATAAGTACCGCCGAAAAGGTTGGCGGTGGCGCCCGTCACAAACACATCGCAGTAGGTTCCGGTGACATCGGCATTTGTGACGTTCAGCGTTGCATTATCGGAGGCGCGCAGCGTCGGACGTTGTATGAATACCTCGACGTCCTTATTGCGGGAGTAAGAGCCGCCGACGACATCGACCCAACTGTTGATGGCGTCCAGGACCCAGCCCGCGCCGGAGGCTGTCACATAATTGAAGGACGAGCTGGGGGAATTCATGATCATAAACGTCGCGCTGTCGCTATCGTGGCAGTCGTAGGTGCCGCCATTGACGGTCACATTGGCTCCCTTATCTGTTTCAATAGCACACTGGATGGTTTTCAGGGTGAGATTGTCAAACGTCCAGTTGCCGCCGAGCAGATAGCATGCGGAGATGTCGTCACACTGCCAGTTATAGTTGCCGCCGTGAAGCTCTGCGGTGCCCGTGAAGCTGTTTTCGGCATAGAAGCAACGGCTGAAGGCGAGGCCCCCCTCTGCCGTCGTGATGGTCTGCCCCTCAGCGTTGACGATCACGCTCTTGGCTCTGCGGACTGTAATAAAGTTCGCACAGTCTTTTTTATTCCCATCCTTTTTATCAAAGGTCGTTTCTGCGGTGACGTTGATGACCACATCGTCGTCCTCAGCGTCGATCACGATCCCATCTGTATAGGTACCGCTCATGGAATAAACCTTGCTGCCGCCATGCTCTTCAATGAACTTCTTGTTGATGGTCTCGCCGCCGGTCAGGGGGCAGGCCGCTGCCACCTCTCCGGAGGCTCTGCAGGCGCATCGGAATTTTCCTGTGCGCTCACATTGCCTTCAAATTCTGTACTTCCCTCCAGAGCAAATGCGCTCACGGGAAGGACAGAGGTCATCATGCAGCCTGCAAGTACCGCACTGATGAGCCGTGTGCCAAACTTCTTCATAAAGATAACTCCTCTCTCGTTTTTTCGTGCATGCAAGCTTTTTTCGCCTGCCCGCACGTTTTAAACATTTAAAGTATAGCACTTCTGCAGCAAGGCGCAATCTTCATTCTGTACGAACCTTTTGGATACCCCCCCCCGTTTTTTTCGTGCGTTCTGTAAAAAAATGGAAGAGAAAATGCTTTCGCAGCCGCAGAAAAAACAGCCCGGAACGACCCACAGATCGTTCCGGGCTGCTGTGTCAAAAATAGTTTGGAGCGTCAGAGCTCCAGCAGAGCTTTCTTCACATTCAAAAGGTTCTGCGGGCTCACCGAGAAGCTGCGCAGGCCCAGCTGCAGATACTGCACCGTGTTGGCCGGGTTGCCCACCGCAAGGCCGCAGATGGTCACCGGCACATTGCGCGCCTTTGCGGCATCCAGCACCATGGTGATGAGCTTTTCATGGCCTTGCTGGCCGGGCGGTAGTAGTGCTCGGCGCTGGCAAGCTCCCGGTCTGCCGCGTGGGTGTACTGGGTCAGGTCGTTGGTGCCGACCACAAGAAAATCGACCCCGTGCTCTACAAATTCCTCAGCGGTCAGGCAGGCAGCGGGTACGCTGAGCATCACGCCGAACTTTGTATCTTCGTTGAACGCCACGCCGCGCTCCCGCAGGTGCTCGCGGCAGCGCTCCACCACACGCATGGCTGCGTCCCAGTCCTCCACATTCGTCACCATGGGGAACATCACCCGCAGCGGGCCGCGGGCGGCGGCGCGCAGCAGTGCACAGAGCTGCGTCTCGAACTGGTGGGGCTGGCGCAGACTGTTGCGGATGCCCCGCAGGCCAAGCTTGGAAGACTGCAGGCCCTGATAGCGTCGGAAATGGTGCGGTCTGAGCCAAAGTCGAAGGTGCGCACCGTTACCGGGCAGCCCTTGGCGGCAGCAAGACAGGAGCAGTAGAAGAAATACTGTTCCTGCTCGTCCAGAATGCGGCCCGGCAGCATCATGTAGCCGGTGCGCAGCAGGCCCACGCCCTGTGCACCGGACTGCATGGCCGTGTCGATGTCCTCCGGCCCAAAGCAGTTGGCCAGCAGCTCAAAGGGCTGGCCGTCCTTTGTCCTGCTGGGCAGAGCATGCAGCTGCCCCATCTCTTCGTTCTCCCGCTGCAGCTCGCAGATGCGGGTCTCGGCCTGCTGGCGGGCGGCAGCGTCCGGGTCCAGCGTGCACTGGCCCCCGGTGGCATCCAGAATCACGGTGCGGCCGTCGCAGTCGTCCAGAAAATCCCGGCCCACCTGCACGATGCCCGGGATATTCATTGCCCGGGCAATGATGGCCGCGTGGCTCTGGCCGCTGCCCTCTGCCGTGATGATGCCTAAAATCATGCCGGAGGGCACGCTGAACAGGTCGGTGGGCATCAGCCGCTCTGCGGCAAGGATCACCGGGTGATCCAGCGCCAGCCACATGCGGGGGCGGTTGGTGATGATGTTGATGACCCGGCGGCTTGCGTCGAGGATATCCACACTGCGCAGCTGCATGTAAGGGTTGTCCTTCATGTTGGCCAGCTGGTCGGCGTAGCGCTGGCCCACCTGATTCATGGCCGCTGCCGCGCCAATGCCTGCATTGATGCAGAAGCGCACCTCGTTCATCATGCCCTCGTCGTCCAGCATCATGCTCTGGAACTGGAAGATGGCCTGCTCGCTGGGTGCGGCACGGTCTGCCATGGATTCCAGCTCGTCCTGTGCGGTGCGGATGCATCGGTGAGCAGCTGCAGCTCCCGGGACGGTTTAAAGGGGCCCACGGTCGTGGTCTCCACATGGTGCTCCAGACGGCTCACCTGCCCCAGCACAAGGCCGGGAGAAGCGCAGGAACCTTTATACACTTTCATGTTCGGTCACCTCCGGCAAAAGCTCGGCTTCCGGCGTGGTCAGGGTGCGCCAGACCAGCGCCTGCAAAAAGGTATTGGGCAGCAGCGCGGCCAGTGCGGCCCGCGCCGCATCGGCACTGCCCTCAAACAGCGGTGCAAAGCTCTGCATCCGTGCCTGATCGCACTTTGCAAGGAATGCATCGCACAAAGTATGGGTGGTGTAGTAATGGGCCGGGTCCACACCGGCATCTTCCGCGGCGGCTTCCAGCGGGGCAAGGTCGGCATCCTTCATCTTGGCCAGCAGCAGGGCCGCATCCGCCGTCAGGGTGACCGGGTATTTCTCCCGCACGGCCTTTTGCACCCGCTCAAATTTTGCGTGGAACGCAGCAGCGTCCGCGCAGCTCTGGGCATCACAGGAGACAGCATAGGCACACCCCCGCAGATATCCCATAGCGCGGCGGGTATCATAGTAGCCCAGCTCGATGTTGCGGCGGGCGGTGTCGGGGTCAAAGTGCAGGATATCGCCCAGCTCCCAGTAGCTGCGCACCATGACGGTGGGCAGGCCGGTGAGGTTGGGGCGGGTGATGCCCACGCCTTCCAGATCGACGCACACCAGTTCATCCGCGCCCATGCGTTTGGCAAGACCGGTGGGCATGTTGTCGCTGTAGCCGCCATCCAGAAACTTGACCCCGTCGATCTCCCGCGCACGCAGCGCCGGGAAGCAGGCAGCGGAGGCCATCAGGTAGTCCTTGACCTTTCCTGCCGGGATCTCGTCCAGCGTCAGCTCCCGGGGCTTTAAGCCCCGCTGCTCCACCGTGACAAGGCCGAAGCGGATGGGAGCCGCGCGCAGGGCATCCTCGTCCAGAACCCGCTCCACGATCTCTTCCAGCGGGGTCACATCCATGCCGCCGGCTTTCACCACGCTGCGCAGGAACTGGTGCAGGGCCGAAAGGTCGGCATCCTCCTCCGGCAGCTCCATCACATCCTTGCTGCGGATGGCCAGCCACATATCGCGGGCCGTCTCGTACTGGTCCAGCACGAACATGGCACCGTTCAGGCTGCCAACGCTGGTGCCGGTAATGATCTGCGGGTGCCAGTCCAGCTCCATCAGCGCGCGCCACACGCCCACCTGATAGCTGCCCCTGCTCCGCCGCCCGCCAGCACCAGAGCTTTGCACGGCGCACTGCGTTCATCCATTGCATCCGCCTCCTTTGATCGTTTCCGGTTTTGTTCAGATTATAGCATATTTCCAGAGAAATTTCTTCCGTTTTTTGTAATTGATGCCTTTCTCCCGGCAAAGAAACATGGTATACTTGTCAGGATCTCAAAAGGAGGCATTCTCATGCACTGCAAGCAATGGATCTTTGATATGGACGGCACCCTGACCGACAGCATGACCGTGGTGTGGGAGGGTGCCCCCGACGCACTGCTGCGCCGCTATGGCCGCACCCCGCGGGGGATCTGCGCGCCACACTGCTGAACATGGGAATGCAGGAGGGCGCACAGTATCTGATCCGGGAATACGATCTGCCGCTGACCGAGGAGAGCTACTTTGCCGTGATGCGCGAGGTGATCGCCGAATTGTACGAGACCGTGGAGCTGAAACCCGGCGTGCGCACGATGCTGGCAAAGCTGCAGGCCGAGGGCGCACGCATGTGCATCTGCTCCAACACCTGGCCGAACAGTGCCGCACCGTGCTTACCCGGCTGGGCATCGCGCAGTATTTCTCCTTCATCGTGGAAGCGCAGGGCGTGCTGCACAAAAGCCACCCGGAGGTGTTCTTTGAGTGCATGAGCGTCTGGGCGGTGCAGACCCCGCCGCCTGCGCCGTGTGCGAGGATGCCGTATACGCCGCCGCCACCGCCCACAAGGCCGGGTATTACGTCATTGGCATTGCAGACCGCACCTCTGCCGCCGACGAGCCGGAGATGCGCCGCATCTGCAGCCAGTTCGTGCCCCGGTGGGATGCGCTGGACTGGACACGTGTGTAAGAAAAAAGGGCCGCAGCGTGCGGTTCTTTTCTTTATCTGATCCTTCTTTGCTCTTGCATTTTGTGCGCAAGAAGAGTATGATATTATAAATAGGACTGCCCCAAGGGGGAAGTGTCCTCATTTGTGAGAATACACTCTGTGATTTTTAATATAAAGGTATAATATCCGTAAAGAGGAGACCTTCCGTCATGAACAACCCACTCGTCAGCATTATCGTGCCTGTGTACAACGTGCAGAATAGTGTTGCCCGCTGTCTGGAGAGCATTTGTGCCCAGACATGGAAGGATATCGAGGTCATTCTGGTCAACGACGGGTCCCGGGACGAAAGCTTTTCCATCTGTGAGCAATTCCGTGAAAAGGACCCCCGCATCGTTCTGGTGGACAAATCCAATTCCGGTGTGTCGGAGACCCGCAACTGCGGCATGTCCCTTGCAAGGGGCAAGTATGTGCAGTTTGTGGACAGCGACGATTATCTCGACCCTGATTTTACCGAGCGGCTGGTGACTGCCGCCGAAGCGAACAACGCCGATCTGGTCATTGCACCTTACTGGATGGTGATTCCCGCCAACTCTTCCAAGGCCACGCAGGCACTGGAAAACCTGCAGGAGAACCTTGCATCGATGCCGAGAAAAAGCCTGATGATATCCGTGAATACGGCTTCCTGCCCGAGGGCATCTACGACCGCGATACCTTTGCCCTGCGCCTGATGGAGAAGCCCGCATCCTTCTTCTACAGCGTGCTGTGGAACAAGCTCTACCGCCGGGATATTCTGGCAGACCATCATCTTCAGTTCACCAGCGAGGTGCGCTGGGCCGAAGATCTGGTTTTCAACCTGGAATACATTTTGTACGCCAATGTTTTCGTATCCATTTCCAAAGCGGGCTACCACTATGTGCAGAACCCCCAGAGCATCTGCCACACCCAGATCAATCTGGCTTCCATCGTGCAGAACAAACTGCAGGTGTTCCGCTATTACAAGGAGCTGTACACAAAGCTGGGCCTGTACGATCAGGTGCAGCCGCAGCTGTATAAATTCCTGACCGCGTTCTCCGAGAACGCCTATCCCTCCGGTTCTCCCCAGAAGATCATCATGGACATGGCCAACCGCTGGGGCTTTGGTGTTCTGGATGCTTCCGACAAGGAAAAGAAACACAAAACCGAACCCGATGCCTGATCTCCGGACACGAAAAAAAGAGCCGTGAAAGCGGCTCTTTTTGTTTGCCATTTTACCGGTCGATCCAGCTGCGGAAGGCTTCGCGCACTGCACCCTCCCGTCCGCGCGGATGGGGATGCGCGCACCGCTGCACATCTGCAGCTCGCCCGCCGTCAGCAGCTGTGCCGCCGCCAGATTGACCACATAGGAGCGGTGCGGCTGCAAAAAACGCCCGTCTTCCAGCAGCGGCTTTGCTACCTCGGCAAAGGACACCCGCAGCGAAAGGGACACCACATCCTCGCCGCTGAGCAGATGGAAGTGCACCACATGTGGGTGCACTCCAGATATTCGATCTGCGCATAGGCCAGCGCCCGCAGGCCTTCGGCGGTGACAACGGTCATTGCCGGGCCGTACTCCGGCTCGGTGGCGCGGGCAAGCAGGGCCGAAAGCTCCTGCTGGTGCACCGGCAGAAGCAGATACTGCATGGCATCCACCGGAAAAGCACTGTAGGCGTGGGCCGGTGTGCGGGCCG
>ENA-OQDD01000299-OQDD01000299.1-human-gut-metagenome-genome-assembly--contig:-NODE-299-length-20817-cov-2.176945_pt1 | contig 20817 bp, 27 predicted proteins | sample MGYA00242507_ERZ504598 | MGnify/ENA primary metagenome ERZ504598 (study PRJEB26092, sample SAMD00036318) | human gut metagenome | host: Homo sapiens | study: EMG produced TPA metagenomics assembly of...
GCGGCGCTTCTGGACGCGTACGGCATCGAGGACGTGCCCGTCGGGGAGCTCGACCTGACGCCGGGGGCTCATCGCGCGGGCGCGCGCCGAGAGGGGCGATGCCCCGCTGTCCTAGCCTGAGGGAAAACGGAATAGGCGTACCGGCCGTTCGGCTGAGTCTGGGAAGAGGTGCCGGGCGGCGGGCGGAGCATGGCCACCGGACCCATCGAAACACATCTCCACCGTTCCTTCAACTGGGAAAACGGCGCCCCCGGGCCCCGGGAGGGGCCGCGGGGGCGTTCGGCTAGGTGCGGGAACGGCCTATTTGCTCAATGTGTTCGGCTGCGATCGGAAATCAACCTTCCCCAAATAAATCAGGAGGGCATTCACTGGAACACCCTCCGGTTTTGGTGATTACCGTGCGCCTACCCTTGTTTTTTGCCTTGCGGCCCGTTTCCGTTCCTTTTCAGCCTGTTCCTGCTGGTAAGCGGCCTCTAATATTCTGTCCGCCTGTTCCGTGCCAATGGCCCGCCTGACCCGCTCGTAGTCCCTGACCTTTCCCTTTAGACTGTCTCTCTCGGCGCAGACCTCGTAAATCCTTTCTGACAAAGAACTGTTTTTGCTGACCTCCCGGCCATAGTAAGTGAATCAGCGCGGGTGGTTTGCGCGCCATTTGCAAAACCCCAGGTCGCGACCCTTCGCCATTCGTGGGAAAGTGAGTAGTCTCAGGTGGCTTACTCATGAGTTGAACCGCTTTCGCGATTAGGGGCCTAATAGCGGCTTCTCCACTAACTGCCCCTGGGTTTGCCTTTGTCCGCCGCACGGGATGGCTCCCGAGCAACGCGGTGAGATAATGCCATCCAACGCAGGCAATGGAGCCTGAAAATATAGGTGACGGCGGCATGGCCCGAGCCAGCACTTTTGGCCCGCCTCCGTAGCCTCCTTTTTCATATGCGGTCCGCGATACGCCTATGGGAGCGATTCGCTCGTGCAAGGCTGTAAACACGCAGAGAAAACGAGGTATTGGATGAATAGCGAACCGATCTACAAAGAATTCCTTCTTGGAGAAGGCTTAAGCGAGTTGAAGAAAATTCGAGATGGCTGGAGGGATGAAAGCGGCTATTCCGAGTCGAGGGGAGGAACCTCTTTAATACCTGAAAATCTATGCAATGTCTCAGGGTCCGAACGGCTTAACTATACCTTCATCATGGACAGAGCCAATGAGTGCATGTATCGACTGATTTGCGAGTCGATTTCCATGCTTCTTACAGAATATGGATACATAACACTACGTGCCCGCGTTCGCAGAAGCGATGCTTACCAATATCTCCCAAAAGACGGCCTAGCCGGGCCGACCGTCCTCAAAGCGAGCAAGAGGGTGGTCCGCATAATCAAGGTGGATGTCGATGGCTCCCCGAGCGTTTTTGTATTCAAGGAACCTGGATTAGACCAGAGTCTCCCGAAAGAGCTTGAGGATTCGCTGAGGGAAAACTTTGGGGTATCGAAAATCACCTACGTCTCTTTGGTTATGGACGGAGCGAAGAGGGAGGTTCTCAATTACGAGTCGGTGAAGGACGCTACGCCCTACATCTCGGTTAAAGAGTTCTTCCGCCTGTTCTTTCCACAAGAGGAGTTCGACAAATTCGAGGAGGCTGTGGTTGAGCTTAGGCAGAAAGCGCGTTCCTACTATGGCTTGAGCATAACCAAATCGCTTAACCATTTGCGCATGGGCCATTTCAGGAGAGACATCCGAGACCGTCTGATCGGCTACAAACCAGACGTGGAATTGGGGTCCGAACAGAGAATGGCCATAGACAAGAGCTTTGTCGTAGACGGCAGATACTCGGCGTTGACCGGTGACACGGATTTCGCAGTAAGCTTCCAGACCGCAGAATGGCTAAGGGATTCTTTAACGCATGCAGGATGCATAGATTTCGCCCCCATCGCGTTGGAGTACTTCAAATCGCTCGAACAATTCCTGTACAGATTTCTTTACGCCATACATAAGACTTCGAAATCGAAGAGTAGGCGTATTTACTACGGCAAAAAGCTCGGAGAAAACCCTTACTACCTGCCTGCGAAAAGAGATGGCGTTCCCGACAAATCGCGACACATAGAAGTCAAGGACGGAGAAATCGAAATCAACGATGAGCTTTTCACGGATGGTTTCGAATATGTCTTAGACCTCGGTAGGCTCACAAGGTTCTTCGGCGACTATGTTTGCGAGAAGCAGCAGCTGTACAGCCGCAATGAAGACCTTCTCGATACGGCGATAAGCGAGGATACGTACGAGTCGATAATTCGCGCACTCCAAAGCGCTCGAACGATGAGGAACGGCATTGCTCACAAAGACAATCTCTACGATTGGACCGAGATGGAAAGCGCCCGGTCGTCAGTCCTCTTGGCTTTCTACTTAGTCCTAGGTTCTACAGCATCGATACTGAAATGCGAAGCCTCCTCGGCATCGAAAGCGATTGCGTGCAGAAAAGCGAGGAGTGGAAGCTCTGCAACTACGTGGCATCGGCGGCCGTTCCTAAAGGCAATCCTCTTGAGTTTCCCGTTTTTATCTCGATGGCGACGATTCCCCCGAGGCCGCCTTGTTTGCTTGCCCCGACGACGAAGAATCCGATCCCGACCGATATGGAAAAGCCCAATCGTTCTCGGGTGTGTACTTCAAGAGAATCGGATCGCATAAGCGTTACGATATCTCGTACCCAACTGACCGTCTTCCCTCATTGGTTGAACAAGGGATGCTGATTATCTGCGGTGAGGGGCTGAAGCTCATGGGGCCTCAAAAGGTCATCTACAGAGACGGAAATTACCTTGGGGACACGAGCGCAGAGTGACTTCGAACCCAGGGCGTGGACCTCGCGCTCCCGCCCTAAAGACCATCGTGGCCGGTTTTAAGGGCGGGAGCGCGAGGAATGTCCGTAGGTTCATGCCTTCCCGGGCGCAAGCACCAGTCCGTAACCGCAGGTGAGGCAGCGCCGTGGCTTGCACGCTGGTGGCAAATTCGCAGGTCAAACATCTCCGTCATCTATCGACGAAACGAGAAGCCCCACGTTGACGCGTCTATGAGTTGATGACCTGAACGACGGTCGTCCTAGTTGCCAGCTTCCGCATCAGAGAAACCACTTGGAGCAGAAGCCGATCTGGAAGACCGAATGGACGAGCATCGAGATTCCGAGGCAGACCATCATCGCGCAAAACCCGATTCCGGCCCATTTCAAGAAAGGGTCTTTTTCTTGCTTGTCGGAAGCTCGCTCCATCCAGTCGCGCGAATACGTATCGCCGTACTCGTCGCTCTTTGAGGCCTCTTTCGAAAGCAGCTCGAGAGCTTCGTCGAGGTCATCAGCAAGCTTGTTTCCGTCGATTCCGACCTTGAAAAGATGAGTCTCATCATGCTGCTTGAGCGCCGATTGGTTCTGCAAAAGGTAGAACCTCTCGCCGTTCACCCCGTTCGCCAGAGCGGTCCTCTCGCTCGAAAACGACCGAATCTCCTTCTTGAGCCTTGAGAAGGCCCCCCTTGCCCTCGATTCCGAACTTCTGCGCGAGCGACTCAAGCTGCCAGAGCAGGTCGTACAGCCCCGCCGCGGGCAGGAGCCCGGCCCCGTACGCCTTCTCGAGCATCGACCGCTCGAAGCGATCGTAAACGGGGATCGCCTCCCCGTACGTCAACCTGGTGCCAACTTCGGGGAAATCATTGCATTCCATATCGTCTCCTATCATTCGAATCGAGAGTTAATTCCTTGGGGCGCGTCACGCGTCGACGACGCCGCGTCCCACAACAGCGGTTGTTGCTTCCGCGTGGGCGCATCGCCTAGCACGCAGGGCGCAGATCAAGCCTGAAATCACCTTTGGCGATAGAGAGGCTGTAGTTCGACCCGACTAAACAGCGATGCCATCAAGGCCAGACCGCAAGCGGCGATCAGCTGCTCCGGCGAAAGCGAGGATCCTCCTTCCGTTATCGCACGCCGCCTCCGCTACGGCATCGGCTGACGAAATCGTCGGGGCGTTCACCGCCCGTCCGGCGTCGTTCATAGTTGGCTCCCTACTCTCTCTTCCATTGCTTCGACCCTTATTTTCAACCGCCATCGGAATTTCGTCTCCTCTGACTGGTTTGGATTGCCTACAATTTCATAGGCAATAAAGCTGTTTATGGAGGACCTGCAATGTCTAGGACATTCACCGAGGAGGAGATCTCCGAGTTAAAGGAAGCCGGATTCGCGGCGAGCGGCACATCGAGAAGCAGGATCCTGTCCGTCCTCGACCTCCTCGTCCGCTTCACCGATGAGAGGACGGGCATATCCGCATCGGAAATCGCGCGCGTCATAGGCATCTGCTCCGAGAGGCCGACGTCGGAGAACGCCATTCTCAAGGACCTGCACCAGATAAGCGAAAGCATGCCCATGGGAATCCGCATGGCGATACCTGGCCACGGCGAGAACGTCGGGTTCAGGGCCGTAAACAAACCCCTGTCATCCGAGGAGGCGATCCTCATCTCGGACGTGCTGGGGACGAGCTCCTTCATCGGCGAGGGGCGGAAGGACAAGATCTCCTCGAAGGTGCTCGCATTCTCCTCCGACTATGACGTCGACGAAAGCGTGGAGACCGTGTTCGTCGACCGCAAGGCCGGCAGGGACACCGACGCGATTTTCAACGTCCTCCATGCCGCATCCCGAGCGATCCGCATGAACGAAAGGCTCGCCTTCAAGAAGCAGGTTCACCTGATGAACGGATCGACCGTAAAGATTGGGCCGTACGAGGAGGACCCGGTGGCGATCGTGTTCAGCTTCGGCCGCTACTATCTCGAGAGCATGCATATCGACGAAGGCGGTTCCCCCAGTCCCTACTTCTACCGACTAGACGATATCGCGGACCCGGTTGTCACCGGAAAACCGGTGTCGGATCGGGATAAGGTAGAGGCGCTGAGGACGCGCGTGGTCGCGGACACGCGCCAGCGGGTCGACATGTTCGGCTCGGGCACCGCCAGAAAGCTGTTCCTGGAAGTATCCGGCACTCATGCCAAGTACGTTTACGAAAGGTTCGGCCACGACCTCAAATTCTGTCACATCGACGAGAGCGACGAAAGAAACGTCATCGGCTACGCCTGCGTCAGCGCGATGCCGTCTCCGACCTTTTACAGGTGGCTATTCGGGATGGACGGCGCGGTGAGGCTGGCGAAGCCTAAGGGGAAACGGTGGGTCGAGAGCTTCCCGAATGCCGTCGCCTCCGACCTAGAATCCTATATCCAAGATTACGAAGCAGCATCAGAGGGCTACAAAGCCGCACTGGATGCAGCTATTTCACGATTGGACTCGAAGAGCTGCCGGCAATGAGGCAATCCCAATCGGTCCGATTCAAAAGCCAATATTGACTAACTCGAATTCGGCTCGCATCCTCGCGCCGTTCGTCTGCTCCCATTCGTCCGAAATGACAACCACAGCAGGTCGTGTCCCAACGGATGGGTACCATTTATCCGGGTGCACCTGGGGCAACGGGTTGAAGAACCTGCACAAGGTCGCTCGCAGAACACGCAACATCAAACACGACAGAAGAGGCGAACGACAGATGCCGGACCCCGGACGACAGCACCGCGGAAGACGAGCATTCCGACCACAACCGAACAACTCCAGCTACTAGGCAGGCGCCCGCATGGGTGCCTTTTACTTTTCAGGGACTTAGCTGCGAGCTAAGGCACGCGGCTCATGGCCGTTTCGTGAAGGCACGACCAGCTCGACCCACCTCGACCCATCTCCGCTCCCGTCGAGCGCGCCAACCGCAATCAGACGGTTCAATCGTCGCGCAGACGAAAACGCACGCGGGACCGCGCGAGAGCATCGCGCGGAATGATTGGAGGGACCATGGCGAACACGACAAAATGCGCCGCGCCCGAGGGCAACCGGGGCCGCGACGAACGGATGACGGTGTTAGAGATGCAGGAGTACATGGGAGCAAGCCGGAGCAAGGCGTACGACCTCATCTGGTCGGGAGAGATCGACTCGTACAGGCTCAGAAGCAAGCTCCTGGTGTCAAGGGCGTCAGTGGACGCCTATATCGAGTCGAGGAGCGGCAGGAAATGACGGCGGCGACCGCCCCGGAGCCACCCGCGGCCGGGCACGCGAGGGAGCCTCGAAACGAAAGGAGCTCGAGGACGACCATGACCAAGAGCATTAGCAGGAGCCAGGTGAGGCTCATCACATCGACCAACGCGATATTCGGCGCCGACGAGGCGTGCGCGATGCCGCGCATCAGCTGCGACGCCATGTACCGGCTCGCCCCCTTGCACTCACCGTCAGAGCATGCTATAAGATTATTGGTGGCTCATTAAGCTACCTCCAAGTGCCGGGGGAGTCCCCCGGCTATTTTTTTATCCATTCCATTAGGAGTCCCCATTGGCCAAGGAGCTCAGCATCTTCGTCGACGAGAGCGGCGACCGCGGCGGCAAAGCTCGCTACTACCTGCTCACACTCGTCTTTCACGACCAGGCAGACAGCATCGCCGAGGCGGTCACGGGCTATGAGGCCAAGCTTGCCAGGCCGATCTCCCTAACATTCCGTTTCACTCCGAGCCTCTCATGAACGGGCACAAGGACTATGAGTTTCTTGACATCGAGCAGCGCAAGGTGATGCTCGCCTACTTCTCCTCGTTCGTCCGCAAACTTCCCATTTCCTATATCACGTTCGTCTACCGTCACAGCCAGTTCGAAGACCCGGCAAGCTAATGGAGCGCATGGGACGCGACATCTCCTCCGCCATGATTGAACACCTGGGCTTCTTCCAGTCCTTCGACGATGTGAAGGTCTATTACGACAACGGTCAGGACATTGTCAAGCAGGCGCTCGACCGCTCGGTGGGCAAGGTCCTCTCAAAAGGGGTCGTCCGACGCCGTAAAACCTCGATGACCGACTACCGCCTCGAGCAAGTGGCGGATTACCTCTGCACTATCGAACTTGCCTTGGTCAAGTACGAGGCCAAGGAGAACGGTGAGACGTACAACAAGTTCTTCGGTGGTATCGGCTCTTTCAAGAGGAACTGGCTCAAGCAAGCCCGCAGCAAGCGGATATAGGTGGTTCCGTAATCTCATAGGGAACGGCCATCTCTCCTCCGGCCAGGAGTCCCAAGTGGCACGCTTCGAGCAGCGATGGCGAAACGCAAGCAATGGCGTCGAGGGCGCCTCGTGCGCTACATTGTGTCCATGTGGTCATCTCCTATCGTCTCAGCGTGGTAACTGAAGATTCTAGGCGGTGGCCACACCCCTTTTCCGGGGTGCTGACACCAACGTTTGGCACGCAACCGCAGTAGACGGCAACGTCCGTCTACTGAGCAAAAGCAACGAGCTTTTCCGGGTCCAAGACCGATAAGCGAAGATGAATCAAGTTTTACTCCCTTAGCAGGCCCAACTTGCCAAGCCACTCGACAAAAGTAGTGATGATCCGCTCGGTGCGCATTTCGATGTCGCTCTCGGCGAAGTCGCCGCATCGCGCAATTTCCACGAGTTCGCGAACAGCGGTCCCCGACACCTCAACGCCCTTATCGTTCACATAGCCCTCATAATACTTGCGTTTATCCGTCAGTTGGTAATCTGAGGCGCGAATATTTACGCGCTTCTCCAACATCGCCTTGTTTCCTAGTGCTTCAAGATTTGAGCGATTGGATAGCGGGTGCACCTCGTTACGCTTTCTTGCATAGATGTGTTCAATCTCGAGCGTTGTGTCCAAGTCCATGAGAGGTTGCTTAGGATCTGAATAGGCCCACCAAACAAGCATCGATCGTGTGAAGCGACGCTGGTTGGTGAACTGATAGCTTCTGAAGCGTCCCGTAATTGTTTCACGGTCGAACAGATGGGCTGAAAAGTCGACCTTGCGACCTTCTACGATATCTATGAGTGCGGGATAGACGGGACCGCGCAGGGCGTTTACGCCGGGACGCTCAAGTGAGTAGGCGTAGATGAATCCAGTGATGTAGCAAAGGAAATCGTAGAGCTCTTTGTCGTCTAGCTCGCCTTTGGTATTGCGCTTTGCCAGGAACCAGGTACTCAACAGATAAGCCCACATGCCGTTGGTGCATAATTGAGAACGAATAGACGGCGTGCTACACGCTCGGAAAAGCCCTCCTGCGCATCAACCCGTTTCCAAAAATCGAGCAGAGACTCCAAATCGTCGAGCGTCGCGTCCTCGCGTAGGATTTCGTACGAGCTGTCGCTGTAGAAGTCGCGTAGACTTTTGGTTGTCGTGTCGCGGATGCCCTTCTTTGCACGGCGATAATACATATAGCGGGTGAAAAGCTCGTCGAGCGGCGTGCCCGAGGTTGGTTTGAAAATGAGGTTGGCTGTTTCCTCAAGCACTTTCCAACGCGCAACGAACTCGTCTTTGCGACCCTCGATGGAGAAGTGCTTGTAGAACTGGCTCTTAAAGATGTCAGCGTCTGCCAACGGGAGTCCACGGTCGTTCAAAGTCGAGAAGATTCTGAGCGCGGTGTCCTGGGATTCCGCTTCGATGGGAAGCAAGATTACGTTATTGAGAATGCGAGCGGCAAATAGGGCGATGTAGCTTGGCCACTCGCTTGCCATTTCGGCCATTCTTTTAGAGAAGAAGGCGTAATTGCGTGAATAGCGCTGTGGGCCATGGGGCCCACGGAGCCGTGGCGCAATATATCTAGAAACTCATCTTTATCGGAATCGCTCGCCACCTCTGAATCGATTTTCAGTGCATTCATGTCGGGGTCGTCGAACTCATCGGTCTTCCAGACGCAGCCAGCAATCGAGTCACGCACTTTAATTGACTGCTTGTCCTTCATGTTTGCGAACTTGTCGTAAAACGCCCTAAGCAGCAACATGATGGTTGTAAGTCTCTGCTGGCCATCGATTATTTCAAGCTGGCCTGCGTCGTTCTTGAAAGTAACAATGGGGCCGAGGAAGTATTCATCACTAGTGCTTTCGAAGGCGTCGCAGTCGTCGTTGGGAAACGCGAAGGTGAAGAGATCGTCCCATAGCGTTGCACACTCGTCTTCGCCCCAGGCGTAAGGTCGCTGGTAATCTGGGATGAGGAAGTCCGAATGCTTATCTGTAAGGAGCAGCTTGATCGTTTTCTGGTCGATGTTGAGCTTGGACATGCTGGAAACCTCCGTGCGGATATCTTTTTGCATCCAGAATTATATTTCACAGAGTAAATAAGGTGCTTGATGACGGCACGATAGGACCAGAGAGCGCGGGGACGAATTGAAGGCCCGCATCCAGCACTCTCTTTATGTTCTAGCGGTTATTAGTCCCAAATAGCATGGAGAACCGCGTGCCCACTCACTTGGGATAAATCCTTACTCTCGTTCTTCCGAATACCACCCGTACTTTGTCATCTTGAAATACGGGGAGTAAATGGCGAAATCGCAGGTGAAAGGGAGTAAAACGGCAAAGAAAAAGCCTCCGTCCCAACGCGGGAACGGAGGCCAGATTATCGTTTTTACTCACCGCCGTCGCTGGCGGCTTTGCCGTAACTCTCGTACGAAACGAAACTCAGGAGCACAGTGCAATACTCAAAAGAGCAGGTCAAAACCCTGTCAGCCTACTCCCACTCGATGGTCGCAGGCGGCTTGGACGTAATGTCATAGCACACGCGGTTGGCACCGGGAACCTCGGCCACGATGCGGCCCGAGATGCGGGCCAGGACGTCGTAGGGCAGCTTGGCCCAGTCGGCAGTCATGGCGTCGCTGGACTCCACGGCGCGCAAGATGATCGGGCGCTGATAGGTGCGCTCGTCGCCCATAACGCCAACGGACTTGATGTCGGGCAGGACCGCAAAATACTGCCAGCAGCTGTGCTCGGAGTTGCGCTCGCCGGTCTGCTCAAACAGACGCTGGTTATAGGCGTCGAGCTCCTCGCGCACGATGGCGTCGGCATTCTTGAGAATCTCGAGCTTCTCCTTGTCGACCGCACCGATGATGCGGATGGCCAGGCCCGGGCCCGGGAAGGGCTGACGGAACACGATGTGACCCGGCAGGCCCAGCGCCAGGCCAAGCGCGCGGACCTCGTCCTTAAAGAAGTGGTCGAGCGGCTCGATAAGGTCGAAGTGCACGCCCTCGGGAAACGGAATCAGGTTGTGGTGGCTCTTGATGGTGGCCGTCTTGCCGCCCGTCTTGCGAGCGCCGGACTCGATGATGTCGGGGTAGATGGTGCCCTGAGCCAGGTACTTGACCGGCTTGCCATCGGTCTCGAGCTGCTGCGCCACGGTGAAGAACTCTTTCCAGAACTGCGTACCGATGATGCGGCGCTTCTCCTCGGGCTCGGTCACGCCGGCCAGAAGCTCGGCATAACGGTCCTCGGCGTGGACGTGGATAAAGTCGACGTCGAACTGCTTGGTGAAGACCTCCTCCACCTGCTCGGGCTCGCCCTTACGCAGCAGGCCGTGGTTGATGGAACACGCAGGTCATCTGCTTGCCCACGGCGCGGGCGCCAGCGCAGCCACGACGGAGGAGTCGACGCCGCCGGACAGGGCCAGAATCACGCGGTCGTCGCCGACCTTCTCGCGGAACTCGGCCGTCATGGTCTCGACCAGGTTGTCCATGCTCCAGTTGGCTCCAGGCCGCAGATCTCAAACAGGAAGTTGCTCAGCAGCTGCTGACCGTACTCGGAGTGCTTGACCTCGGGGTGGAACTGCGTGGTGAAAATCTTGCGCTCGACGCACTCCATGGCGGCAACCGGGCACACGTCGGTGCTGGCGGTAACGGTAAAGCCTCGGGCACCTCGGACACGGCGTCGCGGTGGCTCATCCACACGGTCTGCTCCATGGGCGTGGAGTTAAAAAGCTTGGCGCCGGCCGTACGCGTGATGGTGGCGCGGCCGTACTCGCCCACCTCGGAGTGGCCGACCTTGCCGCCGAGCGTCACGGCCGTAATCTGATGACCGTAGCAAAAGCCCAGGACGGGAAGGCCCAGGTCAAAGATGGCAGGATCGATGGTGGGAGCGTCCTCGGCATACACAGAAGCCGGGCCGCCGGAAAGAATGAGCGCAGAGGCGTTCATCTCGCGAATCTCATCGGCCGAGATGTCGCAGGGAACGATCTCGGAATACACGTTGAGGTCGCGGACGCGACGGGCAATGAGCTGACCGTACTGCGCACCAAAGTCGAGTACGAGGACCTTTGCGGAAGCCTTTTGATCCATGGTTTCCCCCTCTTGTTGGCGGGGAGCCGATGCCGCCCGCGCGAATGAACGAAAATAACTTTCATAGTGTACACGTAACCAGCGGTTCTGCGCCCGTCATAGCCATCAGCGCACGGCAAACGCACGACCTGGGCCCCTATTTGACGGCAATTGAAGTGTTACCAAACGTTGCAGATGATGTAATACGTTTGAACATTGGACGCCCTGTGCCACAATACTGCCGAACGACTCCGCCTCTGCGGCGGCAAATACGATAGGAATACCAGCATGAAGCGCATCCTTCTCATCGCCACGGGCGGCACCATCGCATCGACCGAGGACGGCAATGGCCTCTCCCCCGCCCTGACCGGTGAGGAGCTCGCCCAGAGCGTCCCCGAGATCTCGGGCCTCTGCGAGCTCGACGTGGTGCAGCCCATGAACATCGACAGCACCAATATGCGCCCCAGTGACTGGATGCGTATCCGCGACGTCATCGTCGAAGGCTATGCCGACCACGACGGCTTTGTGATCCTGCACGGCACGGACACAATGAGCTACACCGCGGCGGCGCTTTCCTATCTGATTCAGGACAGCCCCAAGCCCATCGTACTCACCGGCTCGCAAAAGCCCATGGGCAATCCCTTTACCGATGCCAAGCTCAACCTGTACCAGAGCCTGCTCTATGCGCTCGACGAGCATTCGCACGACGTCTCGATCGTGTTTGGCGGCGTCGCCATTGCCGGCACGCGCGCCCGCAAACAGCGCACTATGAGCTTTAACGCGTTCATTAGCGTCAACTATCCGCCCATCGCCTATATCCGCAACGACCGCATCGTGCGCAACGGGCTTCACGGCACGCATCAGGACGAAAACCCGGTGCGCTTCTACGACAGCATCGACCCGCGCGTATTTGTACTCAAGCTTACGCCCGGCGTAAACCCGGGCATCCTCGACGCCCTTGCCGATAGCTACGACGCGTGATTCTGGAGACCTTTGGCATTGGCGGTATCCCCGAGTTTGGTGAATCGGGCGAATCGTTCCAAGAGGCAATTTTCCGCTGGGTCGATTCGGGCCGCACCGTCGTTATGACCACGCAGGTCCCCGAAGAGGGCCTCGATCTGGGCGTTTATGAGGTCGGCCGTGCTTACGCCGATCATCCGGGTATTCTGCGCGGCGACGATATGACAACCGAGACGCTCGTGGCCAAAACCATGTGGGCACTCGGCCAGTCACGCGATGCCACCGAGATCCAGCGCCTGTTCTACAGCCAAGTCAACCACGACCGCATCCCGATGGCGTAATTCAGTTGTCGACGGGTATCCCCTATTCGATGCCCTCGAGAAGCTCTGATACCGTCATGCCGAGTGCGGGCGCGATCTTAAATAGAACCTTGAGCGTGAAATTTGCCGTCCCATCTTCGATTCGGTCGAGGTAGGGTCGGCTGATTCCTGTCGCCACACAAAAATCAACCTTGGAGATGCCAAGGTCTCTGCGCGTCTCTTCGACCCGCCTGCCAAGAATCTGTTTCGCACGTTCGTCCATGCAGCCGAGTTTGAAATGGAGCCGAACATAAACGTAAACTATAGTTTACGTTTTGCCGAATACACAGGAGTTTTCTATGTCGGGTTCTTCGGTCCGCATGTACCGAGCCACGCTTCGCACAAACAGCGTACCGCCCAAGCTCGTCGTCGTTGAAGCCGAATGTCTTTCGCCCGATGAGCGCACAGCATTTGCATTACTATCAAGTCGCGTCGCCGCCGTTCTGGTCCCTTGCCCGGCGCAAGGCGAACTTGCCATCCAATGCCAAGCGCACAGCTGCTCGCTCAATCAGGCTGCCGTAATCGCAACCAGCCAACGCGGCCTGCCGCTCCTTTTAGAAGCCGGTATCGCACTCGCCCTCCGCGGCTCCGGATACGAAAACGAGGCCGCCGCCGATATGGTCTTTAAACCACGATCGAGCGGCGGCCTCGCAGCAGCCATTGAATATGCGTGCAGGCTCGTTGCCTAAAAGGACAGGCTAGAAACCAAAGCCAAAGCCTGTTCCGGTAATAGCCGAGTACATAAAGTAGACGTTGATTACGTTGAGGAACACACCCGTGATGCAGCCGTTTCGCAGGTAGCGCTCGCACACGATGCGCGCCATGGCGGCGGAGTCATCATTGTTTTTAGCCTGACGTCCTGCCGTAAAGTACGTCGCCACGCTCAGCAGCAGGTTGAGCACCGGCAGTGCCAGCAGCTCGTAGCTCTTGCCCCAGCGCGTCACCTCACCGGCCGCGTTAAACTTCGTTGCCACCTCGGGACCAATGTTGGGGATAACACACGCTGCAACCACCAGCGGAATCACCGCAAGTACGAGCAACGCAATACCCATGTAGCCAGCTTTTTTGCCATATTTAAACATATGCGTCGTCCTTACACGTTAAAGCGGAAGTGCACGACGTCGCCATCGGCCATGACATACTCTTTGCCCTCGATACGCAGCTTGCCGGCGGCCTTGGCGCCCTGCTCGCCACCGAGCTCGATGTAATCGTCGTAGCCAATGACCTCGGCCTTAATAAAGCCGCGCTCAAAGTCGGTGTGGATGACGCCGGCGGCCTGCGGAGCGGTTGCGCCCTGACGAACCGTCCAGGCCTTGACCTCCATCTCACCAGCCGTAAAGAACGACTGCAGCCAAGCAGCTTGTAGGCGGCCTGCGCGAGCACGTCCAGGCCGGGCTGCTCCAGGCCCAGGCTCTCCAGGTAGTCGGCAGCGTCCTCGGGATCGAGCTCGGAAAGCTCGGCCTCAATCTTGGCGCAGATCGGCAGCGGCTTGACGCCATCGATGGGCGCCAGGTCCTCGTTGAGCATATCCTCGTCCACGTTGGCCACATACAGGATGGGCTTCATGGTGAGCAGGAACAGGCCCTTGGCGGCGGCGCGCTCCTCGTCAGTCATCTCCATGGACGCGGCGCGCTTGCCTCGTTGAGCCAGGCAAGCAGACGCTTGGCGACCTCAAACTTGGGCATGAGCTCCTTGTCGCGCTTGGCCTCCTTCTCGAGCTTGGGCAGCTGCTTCTCGAGCGTGCCCATGTCGGCCAGGATGAGCTCGGTCATGATGGTGTCGGCATCGCCGGCGGGATCGACGAACTCGCCGGTGCGGCCCACCTCACGCATGACGTTGGGGTCCTTAAAGTAGCGCACGACCTCGCAGATGGCGTCGGTCTCGCGGATGTTTGCCAAGAACTGGTTGCCCAGACCCTCGCCCTCGTTAGCGCCCTTCACCAGACCTGCGATGTCGACGAACTCGACCGTAGCCGGCACAATGCGACCCGGGTTGACGATGTCGGCGAGCTTTTGCAGGCGGCTATCGGGCACATCGACGATACCCACGTTGGGGTCGATCGTGGCGAACGGGTAGTTGGCGGCAAGGCCGGTCTTTTTGGTAAGCGCGGTGAACAGCGTCGACTTGCCCACGTTGGGCAGGCCCACGATACCGATGGAAAGGGACACGACAGCTCCTTTTGATACAGGTACTTCAAACTGCATAAGTATAGCGCCGCCGCAGCATCCAGGCGAACCCGGACGCCACGGCGGCGCAAATGAAGCAGAGATAGGGGTCGCTGACTAGTCTGCGAGCTTTTCCACCTGATCGAGCATCTTATCGAGCTTGGCCTTTGCCTCGGCCTTGACCTTCTCGGCCTCCTCGTGAGCCTTCGCCTTCTGGGCGGCCTTTTCCTCGGCCTCGGGATCGGCGACGACCAGATTGGACGCATCGTGTTCGACCAGCTTGAGCGCATGTTCGGGACAAACCTTGACGCAGGCTCCGCAACCCAAACAATACGTGGACTCCAGTGCAAAGCGACCGCTTCCCACCAAATCGCAGGCGGACGTGGGACACGCGTTAACGCACTCGCCGCACGACGTGCACTTGTCAAAATCGCACTCCGGCGTGCTCACCTGCATGTTCTGGGCAAGCTCGGGGTGGTTTTGCAGCGTCGAGAGCACCAGCTGGCGCCCATGGGTGAGCGAACGGCGACGCTTGGTCGTCGTGGTGCCGCACATGGTGTTGAGCGTGCGCTCCAGCTGGGTGATCTGATGGCGATGGGCTTTGAGCTTCTGCGTCACCGAAGCCAGTGCCGCCGTCGCCGGATTGAGTTTGGTCACGGTCAGGCCCGTGGTACGGGCGATCTTTTCCATGTATTCCTTGCGCTCGTACTCGCGGCGCTTATGGCATTTGAGGCTCTTGGGGTCGACCTCCAGGCCCATACCCGTACCAGCCCATTCCTCGGCCTTCGCAATCGCCTCGCCCAGCATGTCCTCGCCACCGGTGTTGCGGCATTTATCGCACACGCCCAGCGGCAGATACACACTCACGTTGGGATAGTCGGCCAGCACCGAGAACCAGGTCTCGGCTGTAATATCGCCCACGCAGGCAACGACGACCTCGTTCTCGCGCGGCATGCGCTTAAGGGCGCGCGTGCAGGTAACGTAGGCGGTCTCGTGACTTGTAGCCGCCGAGACAATGTCGTCATACAGGTTTTTGGGCGCCAGGCGCGGCGAGATGATCGCCTCAGTCGGACAGGCAGCGGCGCACAGGCCACACTTGCGACAGGAATCGAGGATCTCGATGGCATCTTCCTCGACCTCGATGGCGTTGACCGGGCACACGTCCATGCACGCGGTGCAGCCACTCTTTTCGTTTTTGCAGGTCAAGCACGGAATGGTGTTGCCGCGCGGACGCTCCTTGTAGTCAGCAGGATTCCACTGCGGCGCCGACGGATCGAGCGCATCGGTCACACCGCCAAGCGGGTTTTTAAGAAAGTCGAAACCCTTGCTGATCTCGATAATGTCATCAAACAGATCGTGTTCCTGCGCCATGCGCGGCCCCTCCCTGAGCAGTGCAAACAAGCAAGAGATAATGATACGCTATCGGCCACGCCTCGGGCAAATTACACGCGGAGCATCTTTGCGGCAAATAGCCCATGGCCTATCGCCGCCTCGATTGCACAAGGCCAATCAAGCGCCAAACTATGCCTCGCACATGAGCTGCACGAGCTTTTGCCTGGTCACCTCTGTCTGTTCGTTGGCCATGTTGCGCTCGTTCTTAAAAGTTGCGTCAGCAACGCTCAGCAAATCGGCATCGGTAATCTCATCAAGCCCCAGCTCCTCAAGCGTCGTCGGCAGACCGACGCGCTGGCAAAACTCGAGCACCTGATCAAGCTCGGGTGCACGCTCCAGGCGCAGCTGCACCACCAGACCAAATGCCACGGCCTCACCATGCATGGCCTTGCACTCGGGCAGAATCGTCAGCCCGTTGGCGATGGCATGCGCCAACGCCAAGCCGCCACTCTCAAAGCCGACACCCGAGAGCAAAATATTGCACTCGATCAGGCGTTCAACCGCTGGCGACGTACGCCCCTTTTTGAGATCGCGCTTGGCAGCGACACCGCACTCCATAAGTGTGTCGTAGCAGGCACGAGCCGCAACCAGAGCCAAGTGCCCCGGCGCGCCACCGTGCTCGTTGGCGCCGTGCGCCGCGGCGCACGAACGCGCCTCGAAGTACGTTGCCAGCGCATCGCCCATACCAGCGACCGTCATACGCAGTGGGGCCGCTGCGACCACGTTGGTATCGACCACGACCAGATCTGGATTCTTCTCGAGCATCAGGTAGCGGTCGAACGACCCATCCTCGTGATACAGCACCGAAATCGCGCTGCACGGACCATCCATTGAGGCCGCCGTGGGACATACGCACAACGGCAACTCGGCATAAAACGCTACTGCCTTGGCGATATCGAGCATCTTGCCACCGCCAATACCCACCACCATGTCGCAATACTCAGCCTGGGCTTCCTTAGCCATTTCGGCAACAGCCTCTTCCGTACACGGACCGTTGTAAATTTTAAAGAACGGCTCGCTTAGATCGTCGTCCAGAAATCCATCGACAATCTGCCTGCACAGCCGATCCTCGGTGCCCTGGTCAAACAAGACATAGGCAGCGCAGCCCAACCATGACAAATACCTGCCCTGACGCGAAAGTTCGCCCGGCCCCTGAACATACCGACCGGGACCGCCGTAAACCATAGGAAGCGCCATACGAGAATCCGCCCTTCATCAAACAACGATTGGTGCAAAGTAACCTGACCCCTTTGCACAACTTGGTGCGATGGGGTCAGGTTGGTTTGCACCATAGCAAAAAGGGGCAAAGCCGTCTGCTGGCTTTGCCCCTTCCTTAGCTTGATTTACTCATCCATAAGGTAGTAGTGACCAGCGCGTCGGCACCCAGGATGGCGTTTGCGACCATCTCGGGCGTCACCTCAAACGGCATGTTGCACATGGTGTCATCGGGCGCGCAGGCGGCCTCGGCAACAATCATGGCCTGCTCGCGCGTAAGCTCGGCAACGCCAAGTTCCTTCATCGTGACCGGCAGGCCCAGCTCAATGCAGAAGCCCAAGACTTCCTCGAGTTTCTCAGTCGGAGCATCCTCGAGTACCAGCTGAACGATGGTGCCAAAGGCGACCTTCTCGCCGTGATACATGCCGTGGCACTCGGGCAGCATCGTCAGGCCATTGTGGATGGCATGAGCAGCAGCAAGGCCCGAGCTCTCAAAGCCAATGCCCGAAAGCAGCGTATTGGCCTCGATGATATGCTCGACGGCAGGCGTGAGCGCACCCTTCTCCAGCGCGACCTTGGCCTTGACGCCATCGGCATAAGCGTCTCGTAGCAGAGCTTGGCAAGCGCCAGACCGGCCATGCCGCCTTTGCCACCAGCGCAGGTGCCACCGTCGGCATCGTGCGTCGCCTGGGCCTCAAAGTAGGTTGCGAGCGCATCGCCCATACCTGCCACCGTCAGGCGTACCGGGCTCGCCGCGATAACCGTCGTATCCATAAGAACGATATTGGGGTTCGCCTTAAGGAACAGGTACTTATCGAACTGGCCGTCATCGGTATAGAGCACGGAGAGCGCCGAGCACGGGGCATCGGTCGAAGCGATGGTGGGGCAAATGATGACCGGGGACTCCAGGTAGTAGGCGACGGCCTTGGCGGTGTCGAGGATCTTGCCGCCACCGACGCCGACGATGATGTCGCAGCCGTTGTCGCGCGCGAGCGCAACCAGGCGATCGACCTCGCTCTTGGAGCACTCGCCGTTAAAGTCCTCAAACAGCAACTCGGCCTTAGCTCGGCAAAACCACCCTCGATCTTGGCACCGACGCGCTTCTTGCCCGAAGGCGTCACGATGACGAGGGCCTTAGCGCCGAGCGGCTCGACATAGGAGCCGAGCTTGGCGAGCTCGTCCGGACCCTGGATGTACTTGCTGGGGCTATTGAAAATTGCAGCCATAACTATCCCATTCTCTAAAAGAAAAAGAAAGGGGCTCCGTACGGATACGTGCGGAGCCCCTCGTTACGATAACAAGACGTCGATTAGAAATCGATGTCGGTGTCGTAGTAGCAGGCCTTGAGGATCTTCTCGAAGTCGGCAGCCTTGGTCTCACGCGGGTTCTCGGGCGTGCAGGCGTCGGTCTGCGTTCGCAGCGATCTCGGGCAGCTTGGCGAGGAACTCCTCCTCGGAAACCATCTGCGGGTTCTCGGCGTCGACCTTCACGCCACCATTCGCGTAATCCTTGATGGACTGCGGAATGTTGAGCTGGTCATTGAGGTCGCGAATCTTCTGGACGAGCGCAGCGATGAGCTCCTCGTTGGTCTCGCCGGGAAGGTGCAGGATCTCCTTGGCCACATAAGCGTAGCGCTCGGCAGCACGGGGATCCTTGGAGTTCCACTGGATGACCTTGCCCAGGTACATGGCGTTAGCAGCACCGTGGATGATGTGGCCGTTCTCAAAGGCTGCACCGGTCTTGTGAGCCATGGAGTGAACGATGCCCAGCAGGCCCGAGGAGAAGGCGATGCCGGCGATGCACTGAGCCTCATGCATGTGCTGACGGGCTCATGGTCGCCAGCATAGGACTTGGGCAGCCACTCGACGATCTCGCGGATGCCGTGCAGGGCGTTGGCGTCGGTGAACATAGAGGCGAAGGTAGAAACGTAGGCCTCCATGCAGTGGGTCAGAGCATCCATGCCGGTGTGAGCGCACAGCTTGGCGGGCATGGTGTAGGTGAGCTCGGGGTCGACGATGGCGACATCAGGGGTGATGTTGAAGTCGGCCAGCGGGTACTTGATGCCCTTGCGTAGTCGGTGATGACGGAGAAGGCGGTAACCTCGGTAGCGGTACCGGAGGTAGAGGAGATGGCGCAGAAGTGAGCCTTCTGACGCAGCTCAGGGAAGCTGAACGGCTGGATGATGTTATCGAAGGACTCCTCGGGATACTCGTAGAAGACCCACATGGCCTTAGCGGCATCGATGGGCGAGCCGCCGCCGATGGCGATAATCCAGTCGGGCTCGAACTCGCGCATGGCCTCGGCGCCCTTCATGACCGTCTCGATGGACGGATCGGACTCGACGCCCTCGAACAGCTTGACCTCGAAGCCGCCCTCTTTGAGGTCGGCCTCAACGTCCTGCAGGAACCCGCCGCGGCGCATAGAGCTGCCGCCAGAAACGATGATGGCCTTCTTGCCCTTGAGGTTCTTCACCTCGTGGCGAGCTCCCTCACCAAAGTACAGATCGCGAGGATTGGTAAAACGTCCCATACTGTGCCTCCTAAACAAGCCCCTCTTAGACTTGCGTATATAACGGAGCACCCGATTGGCTCCGTTAGGACCGTTTTGCGCGTTGCCGGCGATGACAATGCGCGATGTCTAAACGTCTCAACGCTCAGACAAACACTATTTTACCGTTCTGGTTGGTCAGTTATTCACCTAAAGCCGACAATGATGAAACGTTTTTTCTATCCCTGAAGACCCTTGTGGGGCATTCATACTCCCAAGCTGGGCAAACGTTTTATCAAGGTTGACCACATATCCCGGACAGGACGGTGCCCCTCCAAAATACGCCCCGTTCGCCGCCAAAAATCGACCGTTTGCGGCACCGTGATACCACTCAGTCGTCCAAGGTGCCGACATTTGTGCGACATCCGTCTTCGTGGTGCAAAGGTGCATGTCCAAGTGCGGCCACCCCGGTGTGCCACATGGCGGTAAACTAGAACCTTATATAGAGACATTTGAACCCTAACCGCAGCAAAGGAGGCCCCATGGCATTCGATCCCATTCAAGAGGATTGCCATCGCCTCGTTCTTGAGGCCTTGCGCCGCGACAATATCCCGCTCACCGACGGCCCCGCCGTCGAGCGTCTGATGGAGCAATTCACCCGCAACCCCGCGCCGCTCATCGTGCACGACCGCGACCGCGCCGGGCATCTGATTGCCAAGGTGGTCGAGGCCGTCGACTACCGCATTCCCTTTATCCCCGACGATGCCCAAGCCGAGCAGGAAGAGGCCGCTGCGAGAACATGCTTCGCGAGGCCGCCGCACTCGATCCGGCCAACTGGGATGCGCAGCGCATGTTGTGCGCCCTCACCGCTGACTCCAACGAGGAATACGTGCAATATCTGGTGTCCAAGTGCGACGAGGTGGAGCACGACCTGGCGCTCAAGATCGCCTCGGCGCAGGACCCTACGAGCGCGAGGCTGCAGGCGACCTGACCCGCCGTCCCTACCTGCGCTGGCTTGCCGCCTTGGCATCGCGCGCGCTCATTAGCGGCCGCTACCGCATGTCGCTCGAAGCCGCAAACCGCAGCCTCGACTTTCGCCCCCAACGATCCCTGCCCGGCGTCCGC
>ENA-OQDD01000300-OQDD01000300.1-human-gut-metagenome-genome-assembly--contig:-NODE-300-length-20808-cov-4.111793_pt1 | contig 20808 bp, 30 predicted proteins | sample MGYA00242507_ERZ504598 | MGnify/ENA primary metagenome ERZ504598 (study PRJEB26092, sample SAMD00036318) | human gut metagenome | host: Homo sapiens | study: EMG produced TPA metagenomics assembly of...
CCGCACACCTGCGGCCTTTGCTTCGGCCAGTGCCGTACCAAACTCCGGCTGTGTGCTGACATTTGGCCGCACCTCGGTGATGCCTTTCATCTGAATCACGAAAGCCACTGCGCACCGATACCCTGCCCGCTGCGCCTGCGCTAACTCGTGCAAGTGCTTCATGCCTCGTTCGGTGGGTGCATCATCCCTCTGGCTGCACGCCAAAACAGGCTCCTGCAAGCGTTTAACCACTGGCAGGAGCCCGTTTATTTCTTAAAGCTTCGTCATCCACAGACCATGCAGGTTGCAGTAAGCGTAGACCGCCACGGGCTTTTCGCCGCCCAGCTCAAACACCGCCTTGGGTGCCTGACCGGGGGCGAGGTAGCGAAGCTGTCCGCCGTTTTCGGTCTCCACAAAGAGCCACTGGATGTGGTGCACATCCACCATGGGGTGCTCCACCGCACCCACCGTAACCGTGAGGGTGCTGCCGGAAAGCTCTGCCACCGGCAGATGCTTTTCGCCGCTGGCTTCCACCGTGTTGGGGAGCAGTTCCTTCATCTTTTCGCCGCAGCAGACCAGCGGAACGCCTGCGTTGTGGATGGTGGTGACCAGGTTGCCACAGTGCTCACAGATATAAAACTTTGCCTTCATATTCAAATCCTCCATCGGAATGTTGTTGGTGTTTTCTGTGGCTATATGATAACATTTCCTAGTTATATTTTCTGTGACTGGGTCACGCAAGACAGCCTTGTGCTATGGGAATGCCCCTCAGCTTCCCATGCCGAGGAGCACCAGTACGACCACCACCGCAATGGCGATGAGGCAGCCGCAGCCGCTTCCGTCTCCACCACTGCCGCCACCATTGTTGTGGCCGCCGCCACCGCCACCAGACGAACCGCCGAAGTTGCGGTTGAAGGCCGTCATGTACTGGGCATAGCCCGTGTCACCTTTACCGAAATAGCCGTAATCACCGTTTGCCATTGTATTTTCCTCCATCCGAAGTGTGTTTTGCTTCATCTGAGGTCATTTTACCGGAAGAGATGTCCAATAAACCTCTCTTTCAGTATTTTTTGCCGTCTTATTCTTCCTGGATTCCCAGATACACATCAATGTCCATGATACCCTCCCCGCCGAGTTCCACCAGATCTTCAAAGGGCACCACGTGTCGCCCACCTGCAGGGTGCGGAACACCGGGTCGATGTGGTCTGCTTTTCCGGTCAGGGTGAGGTAGTTGCCCACCGCCGGAACCTCCGGGTGGGCGGTATCCTCCTTGAAGTACCGCACCGTGATGGTCATGCCCTTGGTAACCTGCATCAGCCGATCGGACAGAGCCGACATTTCTTCCTCGGTCAAAATGCGCTTGGTCACCCGCTCGGTGCGCTGCTTTTCTGCGGCAAGCTGCTCGTCATAGCCCCGCAGCGGAGAGAAGGGTGAGAAGATCTTGGCACGGTTCTGAAGGGTCATGCGGTGGTGCTTGCGGAGGGATTCTTCGGTCTGGGGGCGTTCCATCTCTAGGATGTCCCCGTACTTTTGGGCGGTCTCCCGCCCGATCTTGCTATTTTTGTAGTTTTCCATCTGAACCTCCCGCCGAACCTCCTGCACTGTGCCCACCGATCTGCGCGTTGCGCTGGCGCATGGTGGCACCTTCTTCGTAGCTGCTGGCTTTCAGCACGGCGTTTTTGCCGTACTTGTTCTTGATGCCCAGCATGGCTTGCTGGAGTTTTTTCTCCTTTTCCAGCTTCTTGGTGTCGGTGAAAAAGTCCACCTGATAGAAGCCCTCGTCCGGCGTGACCTTGTTGGCGTTGATGGTAATGCGCCGCACCGTCAGCGCCGGGTCGGTGATGCGCTCAAACAGCTTTGCGCTTTCGCTGATGAGGGTGCTGCCCAGATTGGTAGGGGCATCAAATCGAACGGTGCCGTGGGCTGCCTTGGGGATGGTTCTGCCGTAGCGGTCGGTCTGGGTCAGACCACGATAACCGCCCTTGTCCACGTTCTCCCGGTCGTAGCCTATCTCCAAGGTGATGGATTCCGTCACCAGCTTCTTTTCGGTGAGCCGGAGCATCAAGATTTCTGCCATTTCCCGGACAATGAGTTTTGCTTTATCATACGGATAAGGAGTGGAAAGCACCTGTCCCTCGCTGATGCTGTTGGTGCTGGGCTTGTAGCTTTTGATCTCGGCCATACCGCAGGGTTCGTAGCCCCATGCGTGGTCAATAAGGATTTCTGCATCTACGCCGAAAATCTCATACAGTCGATCTTCTCCATGGATGGAAAACCGTGCCAAGTCTCCCATGGTGTAGATGCCGTGGGCTTCCAGTCGCTTGACGGTGCCGGGGCCAGTCATCCAGAAATCCGTCAGAGGGCGGTGGTTCCACAGCAGATACCGGTAAGACTGCTCGTCCAGCTCTGCAACGCGGACACCATCTTTGTCCGCCGGGATATGCTTTGCCACAATATCCATGGCCAGCTTTGCAAGGTAGAGGTTGGTGCCGATGCCTGCCGTTGCGGTGATGCCAGTGTTGTACAGCACCTCCCGCACTATGGTCATGGCAAGCTCGTGGGCGCTCATGTGGTAGTAGGCAGATATCCCGTCACATCAATAAAAACCTCATCAATGGAGTAGGGGTAGATATCCGCCGGGGACACATATTTGAGGTAGGTCTTGTAGATTTGAGTAGAAACGTCCAGATATCGCTGCATCCGGGGCGGCGCAACGATGTAGCTCAGCCCCAGCGCAGGGTCTGCGTTCAGGGCGTTGATATCGAAAGAGGTTCTGGCAAAGTGGTATTTTCCATCCTCTCCCCGGACCGCCTTTTTCTGCCGGATGGCAGTTTGCAGCCGCTGGGCGTTGACCTCTTTCACCCGCTGAACGGCTTCAAACAGCCGTGCTCTGCCGGGTATCTTGTAGGCCTTTAAGGAGGGCGACACCGCAAGGCAGATGGTTTTCTCTGTGCGGGATGCGTCTGCCACCACGAGATTGGTGGTCAGAGGGTCCAGATGGCGGTCTACGCACTCCACCGAGCATAGAAACTTTTCAGGTCGATTGCCAGATAGGTGCGCGGCGCTGCCATGATTCAGCCCTCCTTTGCAAAAGTAACAACCATTTATCTTATTATAATAAATCTTTACGCTGTTTTCAAGATGGAATGGCCATTTTATCCGTGATATAGACAACAAAAAAGAGTGGCAGCATTTCAAGCTGAAACGCTGTCACTCTGTAGGAACTGCGTAATGACTGACGATTATCCTTCTACTTTGACCGTAGCACGATCGCTCTTTGCGTTTCCATCCGCATCCAGCGTGATATGCACAAAATGTTCCGGCTTGTCGTAATCCTTTGTCTCGCCGTCATCGGTATAGTATTCATAGGATGCACCATCGGGAGCATAGGCAAGCAGGCGCAGATCTGCAAAATCCACATCGGCAACGCTCTGGATCTTTTTGCCGTCCTTGGCAAGGGGCAGAAGGTGTCCCTTGCGCATAAAGAACACCACTTCATCCAGCTCCACCGGAATGTAATGATGGCCTGCCGGCAGCACGCTGGTTTCGATGCGGTTGCTTTCGCTGCACTTTACCCGCACCTGCAGCATCTCCTCCGGCAGATAAACATACCGACCTCGGGCGTTTTGCTCATATACCGGGGCGATCAACAGGCTTTCACCGATCATCACCTCATCCTCTACCCGGCGGGCAAAGTCGTCCTCCGGGAAGGCGAACGCCAACGGCATACAGTACATGCCGTCGTGCAAGGCAGCTTTCATGTACTCGCTGTAAATGTAGGGCAGCAGCAGGTAGCGCAGTTGTAAAATACCAGCAAGGCAGCCTTGTTCTTAAAGCGGTAGGGTTCCTGCCGGCGGGTGCCGTCGGCAGAGTGGTTCCGCAGCAGCGGAGAGAAGATACCCAAGCCGTACCAGCGCAGCACCAGATCCTCCGTGGTATTGCTGCCAAAGCCGCCAATGTCGGGGCCTTCGTACAGGAAGCCGCACATATTCAGGGAGGGCATCATGTGCAGCGCAAGCAGAATGTGGCTCCACCAAGAATGGTTGTCGCCAGTCCAGATGCCGCCATACCGGTGCATCCCGATGCAGGCAGAACGGGAGTATATCAAAATGCGCTTGTCCGGCTCCAGCCGCTCGAAAGCCTCACCTGCCGCACGGGTCATGTTATAACCAAAAAGATTATGTACCTTGTCGTGCCGCATACGCCCCTGTTTGGTGTTGTGGTAGAACAGCTTATAATCGTTTTCGTTATTGGAAAGCTCTGCCACCATGCCGGTAAAAGCACCAAAGCTGGAAATATCCAGGTTTTGCTTGCTGTATTTCTCAATTTGAGCAAAGGTCTTTTTCAGTCTTTCCTCTGCGTAGAAGATAGCAGGCTCGTTCATATCATTCCAGAAGCCCTCGATCCCCTGATCCAGCAGAACCTTATATTGACTGCCAAACCAAGCACGGGCTTCCGGGTTGAGCATATCGGGGAAGTGTACCCGTCCCGGCCACACACCGGCTACAAAGGGGGTGCCATCCTGATTCGTGCAGAAGTAGCCGTTTTTCACGCCCTCCTCGTACACATCATATCCATCTTCGACCTTGACTGCTGCATCGATGATGGGGACAAGATGAATGCCCTGCGCTTTCATCTCGGCGGCAAAGTCCGCAAAGCGCGGGAAGCGCTGCGCATCCACCGTAAAGTCCTTGTAACGCTCCATGTAATCAATATCCAGAACCACAGCGTCCAGCGGCATATGATTGGCACGGTAATTTGCCACCACCTCGCGGACCTCGTCCTCGTTCATGTAGCTCCAGCGGCTCTGAGCGTTGCCAAAAGCCCATTTGGCGGAATATAACTGCGCCCCACCAACTGGCGGAACTGGCGCACAATATCGGTCAGGCTTTCGCCTCAATGATGTAGAGATCGTAATTTTCCTCGGCCACCGTGATGCGTAAGGTATCCAGGTCGGTGTAGCCGCAGTCAAAGGTGACCTTGCCGGGTAGTCGATAAAAAAGCCAAATGTATCCTTGCCGGACACAATCATAAAATTATAAGCACCGTACAGCGAGGATTTGCCCTCGGTATGGTTGCCGTCATCGGAGCATTTGCTTTCGTACACCCACCCGCGCTTGTTGATACCACGGACGTTTTCGCCAAGACCATACAGGACATCCTGCGGTTCCATGGCATAGGAGAAACCATCCGGCTCCTTGGTCAGATAGGGTATCGTTTCCATCATGGGCAAAAAAGAACCCACTACACTTTCGGTATCAAACGGTTGACCGTATCGCTTTTTGTAGATCATAGCAAAATATCTCTCCTTTGTTTTTTGAATCGTCACAGTGTAAAACGCACCAATTTTCCCAGCCTTACCGTATCGGAAGTGTAGATTTCATCTGTAAGTCTTCTATCGAATTTCATTTTCATCCTCGCAGGGTTTTGATCCTGCCGCACGCTTCAATTCTGGTATGTCTTTTATGGTCAACTGGCATACTGATTTTTGATCAAGCCTGTACAGTATAACTAGTATAGTATACTTGCGCAGCGTTTCGTTTTCAAGCGTTGATTGGCATTGGCTGTGTAAAAAAGGTCAGCTTGCGTAAATTACTGCGCAAGTTGCTCCCTGTACTTTTCCACAGTCCGGCTATCGGTATAGACAGTCGTCCTGCGATGCGGAAAGATCGTGGGGAAAATATACGGGTAACAGGCGCATTGCTCCGCAAACCTGCTGTATAAACTAAAAAATCCGCCGAGGATGCCTCCCAACTGGGAAGCTCCTCGGCGGTATTCGTTTATCGGGTCCGGGTTTTCTCGGTGGTTTCTTTTTTGCCCTGTGCTTTTAATCCAGAATTTTTCCGTCAATGGAGATGGTGACCACCTGCCACGGAATGAACTTTCCGCTGGCTTGAAGCGCCTTTTTTGCCGCCATCTCCAAACCGCCGCAGCAGGGCACCTCCATGCGGAGGATGGTCACGCTCTGGATGTCGTTGCTGCGCAGGATCTCCGTGAGCTTTTCGCTGTAATCTACAGCGTCCAACTTCGGGCAGCCGATGAGGGTCACCTTGCCGCGCATAAACTCCTGATGGAAATTGGCGTAGGCATAGGCCGTGCAGTCCGCTGCGATCAGGAGCTTTGCCCCCTCAAAGTAAGGTGCGTGGACCGGTGCCAGCTTGATCTGCACCGGCCAGTTGCGCAGGCGGGAAACTGACTGCACGGGGGCAGAAGCTGCACGTTCGTCTGCCTCCGGCTGTTCCAGCATCCGCATCCGGGAGCCGGGGCAGCCGCCCTCGTGGAGGTGCTTCATCTTTTCCTGCAGTTCCTTTTTCTTTTTGTTCTCCTGCACCGCCGCTTCGTCGTAGGCCGGGGCTTCCCGCTCTTCAAAGGTGATGGCACCGGTAGGGCAGCCCGGCAGACAGTCGCCAAAGCCATCGCAGAAATTTTCCCGCACCAGCTTTGCCTTGCCGTTGATAATATCAATGGCTCCCTCGTGGCAGGCGGTCGCACACAGCCCGCAGCCGTTGCATTTTTCTTCGTCAATATGGATGATCTTCCGAATCATATCTATACTCTCCTGTTGTGGGTGTTTTTTGCATTTGCAGGTTTATTATAGTATACTAAAGCCATCTTGTCTGTTTGAATTCCAACAAGGAGAGTCTTTATGCAAAAATATCTGCCTGTCCTTCGGAGCTGCCCCTTCTTTACCGGGCTTACCGATGATGAGATTCTGTCCATCCTGCACTGCGTCAGTGCAGCAAAGATCACCCGCCCCCGGGGCTCCTATATTTTCCGTGCCGGAGATTCCACAGAGGTCATGGGCTCATGCTGTCCGGCTCTACCCTTGTGATCCAGGAGGATCTTTGGGGACACCGCAATATCCTGTCCAAGTGCAGCACCGGGGATTTTTCGGAGAGCCTTACGCCGCCACCCCCGGTGCCATCCTGAACATCAGCGTGGTGGCAGAGGAGGATTGCGAGATCCTGCTGTTGAACGTCAAGCGGCTGCTCACCTCCTGTCCCACCGCCTGCGACCATCACCAGAAGCTCATCCGCAATCTGGTCAGCGTTCTGGCAAACAAAATACTGCTTTTCAACGAGAAGATCACCCATATCAGCAAGCGCACCACCCGGGAAAAGCTGCTGTCCTACCTGTCTGCCGAATCCATCCGGCAGTCTTCCCTTTCCTTTGACATCCCCTTTGACCGTCAGCAGTTGGCAGATTTTCTCTGTGTGGAGCGTGCCGCCATGTCGGTGGAGCTTTCCAAGCTGCAAAAGGAAGGGCTGCTGGTCACAAAGCGGAATCATTTTGAGCTGTTGACCCGTTGACCGTTCCATGCGCCGCCCATGGCGGTTTTGCAGGGCAATTTTCCCCTGCCGCGATAAAAATAACGGACAACTGTTTTGGGGCCATCCGCTGAAGGATGTATTGTTTTCGTCACTCGATAAATGGGAATTTAGTAACGTAAAAGGAAATATATGACATATACCCAACTAAGTAATCCATGAAAATCGCCCAACCGACAGATTCCACGTTGTATAACTAATAACCATAGCCAATGCACTTCCAAAAGTTATTCCTGATTTTACCGTTTTCTTGACATTCATTGATTTATTATCTTCCATGTTTGTTTCCTCCACAAATTCCGAGTTATCCCCCTCAGTATACCACGCTTTTTCCCTGCGGAAAAGATACCGCGCACAAAAGGCCTCTCCGGCAACTATCCGCACTCCGGCTCATACACTTTAACAACTATGTACCAGGAGGGATATCGTGTGCTGCTGACCTTACTGCAATTTTTCGCCACAAAATTTCTGTTTCTGGCGCTCCATCTGGAAGCGGGCAGTTTCCCCCGCCCGCTCAGCCCACAGGAAGAGATCCGGACTTTCGCCGCCCTGCGGGCCGGTGATCCATCCGCCCGGGAAAAGCTCATCCGCCACAATCTGCGCTTAGTGGCGCACATCGCAAAGAAATACTATGCTCTCCCCTCTGAGCAGGACGATTTGATTTCCATCGGCACCATTGGCCTGATGAAAGCCGTGGACACCTTCGACTCCACCCGCCGGGCGCGCTTCTCCACTTATGCCAGCCGGTGCATCGAAAATGCTATCCTCTCCCCAGCGCACTTTGGCCAAACGAAAAAGCTCGTCTGCAAGCCACGATATGTGGCAGCGCAGACGGGCTTTCGTTATGGAATCATTCTGTTTCAATTATTCTGATATTTGCTCTGACTTACATGGCGTTCCGTAAAACACGCAGTCGTTCTTCAAACGTTGCTTTCCATGCCGGATGCTCGGAGAATACGGTGTGCTCCACCTGACGGACTTGGTTCAGTCCGATGTTCCGCACCGCTTCCACTGCAGCATCTTTTTGGCTCAGATGGCGTTTTCCCACGGTCAGACAGTTTGCGCCTTCTGGCGTGTCGTACTGCTGAAACGCCCGGTTGAAGTCCATCAGTCATGCAGACGGATGGGCTGATTGGTTTCGTTGTCTACCAGCAGACCCCAATTTTCCCAATGACGGTCAGTATTGCCCACCAGATAATCCAGAATGTTCATCATATAGTAGCCGGGAGCATCCAGCTCTAAGATCTTATCCAGCGTATTCCAATCACGGTTCGTGCAGTAGACGTCATAGGTGCATAGGTCACAAGACTGTATCGCTGAGATGTCATGATTTTGCTGATAGAAACCGGCTCATTTTCAAACATTCCCTGCTCATACAGTATCTGATGGCAGTCAAAGCACCGGCAGATTTTGCTTGCCAGCACTTCACGTTCCACCGCATCCCTGCCGCCATCCTTGTAAAGATAGAATCCATCCTCTTTGCGCACCCATGCTTTGGGGTACAAGCCGCCCGTAGACAGGTCATTTGCCAGAAGATGGGCGTTTGTCACCGTCATTTGGTGCCCCCGCAGCGCAATATCCACAAGCGCATTGCTTAAGGAGTGTGCAAAAAGGTTGATATCCTCGAATCGAATCTTCTCGTTTTCTTCTTTCACCCAGAACACATCCAGCAAAGACAGACAATGGTAGGATAACGCAATCTGTGCTCGTTCCCTGTCCGTAACGCTCTGAGATGCACCGATACTGTTCAGGATTTCCTTGGCGTAGGTGCGATCCAACGTCAACATCCGGGAGGCGCACCAATAGTAAAAGTTCGTTACATTATTGATGCGCTCGTCAAAATCATCCGATTCCACCAGAACCAGATCATAGGGCATGAAATCCTCGAGGCAGACCCTGCATTCCCCTGTCGTGCTGAGTTGTGCCACACAGCTTTCCCGGTGCATGATTTCGTAAAACATGATTTTCATCCCTCCCTGCGTTCTGTGTCTTGCTCTGTATTTATATTACCTTCTTTTTTCACGGGACGCAAGAGCTTTTACTTTTCAAAAAGCTTTTTCTGCTGCTCCATCAGGACGGTTTCGATACGCTCTTTCAGCAAAAAGCGGAACTGTTTTGCGTGTTATGCAGTGTCATAGGATACCATATTGGCCGCCAACAATCAATGATTTTTTGTCAGCAAAATTCCAAAAACTTATGTAACACAAAAAGCCCCACGCTCAACACTGCCTCTGAATCTGACCGTCTCTGGTCAGAGCAGAAAAGCATATGTTGCGCGTGGGGCTTTGTTTATCGGCTCGGCTGCCAGCCGGGCTTTTGATGTTCCTTGGGTTTGTAAGTTTCTTTGGTAGTATCGATCACCGCCTGCAGCAATTCGAGCTTCTGCCATGTGGGGCAGTTCAGACGGTCGATTTTTTCGATCACATAGTTGGCGTGGGCGGTTGCGACCCGTTTTCCGAGTTCGTCCCATCCCTCTTTCGTTTTGGGGTAATGTACCACCACTTCAATGGGGGCACTCTTTCGCATGGCTCACTCACCTCCGATTACATCGCTATCACCTCATTTTTACGGGTTACTGGTTGTCCGCTATTCGCTGCGGTTTCCGCTCAGAACATTCAGGGCGAGACTGACCAGCAAAGCCATATCAATGCGGAGCATTTCAGCCTTGCTGGCGTAGCCATAAAGCGTTCGATGCGGGATTTATCGATCGTGAAGATCTGCTCCAGAAGAATCATGGACGGTTCTTCAAAGGCCGGATTGGAATCCACCAGCACATGGGTGGGCTGGTTTTTCTTCTTTTCCGTCCGGGTGGTAACAGTTGCAACGATCAATGTAGGCGAATGACGGTTTCCAATGTTGTTCTGCAGAACTGCCACAGGGCGTTTCCCGCCCTGTTCCGAGCCGATATGCGACTCCATGTCTGCATAGTAGATGTCCCCTCTGAGATATCTCCAATTGTTCGGTAACATAAAAATCCCCGTGGAATGAAACGCCCTCATAGCCAAGAAGATTTACGAATCCTCTCAACTATGAGGGCATTGTTTTTATTCGTGCGGTTCCATGGTCAGATTATGCTGCAAAATTCAAGTGAGTCACTTTTTCTTTACCATTGAGCTTCTGATAACATCCAAAATGGTCTGATCCGCCGGGAGCCACGGAACGGAATCAAACTCCTCCTTCGTCAGCCACCTCGCAGCTTCCGCTTCTTTCAGCACAAGCTCGCCGGAAACCACTTCACACCAGAAGCAGTCCATGGAAAGATGAAACGCCGGATAATCATACTCGATTGTCCCAACTAGATTCCCCACGGCGATTTCCGTGTCCAGTTCTTCTTCGATTTCCCGCTTCAGAGCCTTCTGCGGGGTTTCTCCCGGCTCGATTTTGCCGCCCGGAAACTCCCACTGGCCTTTATAGTCGCCATAACCGCGGGCAGTGGCGTAGATTTTGCGCTTTTCCTGCATGGAGTCGCAGATCACAGCGGCCACAACACGAATCGTTTTCATAACGTTCTCCTTTTGGATTCATTAGGCCGACCGTCAGAAGTCCCACCGACACGATAGAACACCCTGTTTCCTGCTTTTCTTGCAGTAACCAGCCCCATCTCATGGAATTTCATCACAAACGTCCGAATGGTTGCATACGCAGCGTTTCGGAAATCCTTTTCCAGCTGCTTTGTGGTAAACTCCTCTGCACCATAAGCAGACAGAACATACTCCCAGAGCAGCCGTTCTTTTTCTGTGATTTTTCCTTCCGCAAGAGCAGTTTGATATACCTCAAGATCAGTTTTCGGCGGGACTGCATCCACCTGCAGGCGGTTATAGACCTCATTGCAGAAGTAGAACAGAAAGGGAGTCACATCCGTATAGCCGGAAATCAGAGCATTTCTCTCCACGCGTTCGTAGGCTTTGTAATATGCGCCCTTGTTTTCAGCGATGTATCGGGAAAACGGCGTGAACAGTGCCGCAGGATAGCCCTGCTGAACAAGATACCAGAGGTGGAATAGCCGTGCAGTGCGTCCATTCCCGTCAAAATAGGGGTGGTAGTATGCAAAAGCAAAGTGCAGAATGGCAGCCTTATGCAGCTCATTGATGCCGTCATTGGCATTCGCAAAATCGACAAGACATTTCATGGCACCGGGAAGCCGCTCTGCTGGAAGTCCCGGTCTGGGTTCTTCACCGCCCACAATAAAAACCTCGCCATGCCGATAAAAGTGGTTTGGCAGTAATCGATCTTCATCCGGGAGATAATCCCCTGTGCTGATCTGATATAGGTGATGCAGATTCTCCTCGGTGATCGTATTCTGACGATTCGCGATAAACTCCAGTCCGCGCTTCATACCATAGATGCGGGCTTCTTGTTCATCACGAGGGGCATAACCATCGAGGATATAACGGATACTGCTGCGGGTCGAGCGGATACTTTCAATTTGAAAAGTAGCATAAATTTCCTCGGTCATCGCCGACAAACCGAAGTTTTGTCCACTGACAGGGACAGAGAGCAACTGCTTCATACCATTTGTTGAAATTTGCACGAGGTTCGGCAGGTAAAACAGCTTATTTCCAGAAAAATCAGTCAACGGCAGAGGCTGCGCAAAGTTTTGCCGCAGCAATTCGGCAAATTCTTTGACGCTGACAGTCGAGTACTTGTATTCCATCCGATTGAGTTCAAACAAATGTTTATCTGAAAGCATTTTGGCAAACTGTGCCCCATCCATTCTGTCCACCTCGCAGTTGATACTTATTGATACTACATAGTATCAATATACCGATTCTTTATAAAAAAGTCAACCGAAACAGGCCGAACCAACTTTTTTCCATACTCTCCGTCAAAATTCCCGTGGTTCCGTCACGGATCACATCTCCATCGGCTTATTCCCCACTTCGTCCAGATACGCGTTCAAAAATTCCGCTGCAAGGCTGTTGGGACGGATGTTTTCTCTGGCTTCCTGTGGGGTGAACCACTTGCAGCGGTCCACTTCGTGGTTGATATGCAGCGCCTTTGCGGTTCTGACGAAAGCCGTAAAGTTGCACATCAGCGTGTTGGACGGCTCAAAAAACTTGGTACGGTTGAATCGGAGGTGCTCTACTTCCAACCCGGTTTCTTCCCGGACTTCCCGTACCACGGCGTGTTCTTCTGCCTCACCGCGGTTCACATATCCAGCCACCAGAATATAAGAGGGCTTGCCGTACTGCTGGATGAGCAGAATTTTCCCGGTTTCCTCATCCACAACAATCATGCTGACTGCCACATTGTACATCGGGAACCGGTATTGCTGGCATTTCGGGCAATAAGGCACAATGCCCTCTTCTTCCAGTTCTTTTTCAATCAACGCCGTACCGCATTCAAAGCAATGCTTCTGAATCATTTTTACACTCCAAACACTGTTTTCGTCAGCCGGATACCTGCTGCCGTTTTCATCGTATGTTCCATAAAGGTTCGGATTGCCTGCTGACCGTACCCGCTTTCGGACGCATTGACGATATAATCCGCCTCAATCAGAATCTGATAGTCAATGCCGTCGATCTGCGCCGGACTATGGTGGTGCCCTACCAGATAGGCCACCCGGTCGATCTGTGCCGCTGTCATGCCGGTATCCGCCAAGAACTCCCGCACCAGCGGGGCACCCTCCTGCTCCTGATATTTACCATTGGTGTTGCCGTATTTTTGCGGCAGAGCGGGCAGGCGATATCGTGGGTGATGGCCGCCACCTCCAGAATAAACTGCGTGTCTGCGTCCAGCCCCTCCAGCTCACCAATGGTTTTGGCATAGGTCCACACACAGCTCAGGTGCGTGATGTCATGGATATTCCCTTCGGAAAAGGCGATCATCTTTTCATGATCTGTGCAATGGTCATCATTTGTTTTCACTCCCGTTTTTAATACTTAAATGTTCACCTTGATAAACGCGAACTTATTCTTCAAATCTTTTATGACACTTTGGACATTCTTTAGGGATCGGCCTATAACCAACAAGCGAGCAACCGCAATAAGGACATTTCATCATGGTGAGATGATATACAATACCACCAACAACAACCATTGCACCGATTAGCAGGCATAGGTTTACTCTGTACTCCTTTGCCGTCATTGCTCCTATTACTGCGAGCAATATTCCTATCATCAAAATGATCCAAGAAATGGCAGCCTGCTTTTGTGGGCTATTGTTTTTCATATAATCACACTCCTCTACAAATTCCGATTCATAAAATCCCCGTCAGCGCCACTGCAACCAGAAGGGACGGCAGCAGGTTTGCCACCTTGATGGTTCTTGGCCATACCAGATTGATGCCCACACAAAAAATCAGAATATTTCCTACCAGCGAGAGATTGTTCAGCACAGCGTCCGTCATAAAGCCGGACAGCACTACCGCAAGAGCCGTCATGGCACCTTGCAACACTGCCACCGGAATAAATGAAAACACGCAGCCCTTGCCCATGGAGGACGCCATGATGAGCACAATGATAAAGTCCAGAATCGCTTTTGCTACCAGCGTGGAATGGTCGCCGTAGATGCCATCCTGAATGGAGCCGATGACGGCCATGGCCCCGATGCTCACCGTCAGGGATGCCGACACGAAGCCGTTGACGAACTGGTTGTCGCCGTCACTGCCAGTCTTGTGTTTGAGCCACTCGCCAAAGCGTTCAAACTGTGCATCCAGATCAATAAGTTCACCCAGCAGCGCACCCAACGCCAGCGATAGAATCATGACCATAGAGCACCGGTGCTCAAAGTTCCGTCTGGCCTAACCGTCAGTATCTTGGAGAGCGTTCCCGCCGCTCCCAGAAACACCACGGAAAAGCCCGTGGCTTTGATGATTGTATCCTGATAGCGCTCTTTCAGAAAGCGTTTGAACAGAATACCCAGCACACCGCCTATCACAATGGCCAGCGCATTGATGATCGTTCCCAATCCCCGCATTTTCGTTTTTCCTTTGCTTACTGGTTCCTGTATTTGTTTAAGACTTCATCCGGGATATGACAGTAGCTGCAATCTTCCGGGTACCGCTCCAGATGGTGCTGATGCTCCTCTGCACTCCGGACGTAATTCGTCAGCGGCAGCACTTCCACAACGATTTTATCCCGGTCCTTCCTGCTGTCAATAAAGGCTCTTGCTTCTTCCAGATGTCCGGGATTTGTGCTGTAAAGCCCCGTGCGATACTTTTTTCCAACATCAACGCCCTGTTTGTTCAGGCTGTACGTCGATGATTTCAAACAGATGCTCCATAAGCTCTGTAACACTGGTACATTTCTCATCAAAGACCACTTTAACGCACTCTGCGTATCCATCATACGGGCCGTCCAGCGTGTTTGTTGTTCCGTTGGCTCTCCCGGCTTCGGTCGTCCGTACACCGGGCACCGTGTCAAAAAAATGCTGGACGCCCCAAAGGCACCCGCCTGCAATGTATACCGTTTCCATACTCTTGACTTTCCTTCTTTTACTGGTACAGTTTGCATCCATGCTCTGTACTCCTTACGGTTTCCTTGCTAGCTGCAAATCGATCCATCATACCAACTCACAAAAAGTGCTTCCGCACCATTGCAGAGTAATTATCATATTGTTGAAAGCCATATCGCTCATAAAATTGGATCGTTTTAGGATCAGACGGCATAACTTTCACATACAGAAGCTTTTGATAGAAACTCATGATCCGTTTCATCCGCTCATCTCCAATGTACTGTCCCTGATAAGCAGGGTCCACCAAAAGATAATGCAAAAATGCGACTGTTTCTCCATCATCAAGCGCGCGAACCAGCCCGACCAGCTTATCACCATCCACGCAGAAATAACTCGTGTGGAATTGTGCATCGCATGGACAAGTTTTTCTGGATAATTGCCGGATTCCCAGTGAACGGATAAAAACAGTTTCTGCAATTCATCGGCCGTGAAATCTTTTGTTTATTTATACTCGATTTCCATGATGCACCCCTTTATAACTTCCACAAATGCGAAGTTGTCTTACTTCTTGTCATTGAAGTAGATGATAAAAGCACCCATTACTGCAATAGCAATGAGCAATCCAAACTCAACCCAATTACCTAAAAGTTCAAGTCCTACGACCGTACCTAAATAACCAACAATCAATGTAACGATTGCTGCCAAAATCGCTTTACCCATATAATCACACTCCTTTGTCAAATTCCGATTTATCAAATAAGAATTTCCGTCAATTTTTCTCTTGATGTGGCTCGCTTCTAAGAGTAGGAACGAACTGTTCTGTTGCCGGAGACGGACCATTCGGGTCGGTCTCCGGCAGTATTTTTGTTATCGCGTATTAAAAAACAGCCGGAACGACTTTCTGCTGCGCTACATCGATGATGCCGTATGTATTCAGTCTGAGTTTGGGAATGACCGGAAGGCTGACGAAGGCGAGGGTCATAAAGATGCCGATGTCTTCCGCTACACCATGTGCCTTGAGGGCATCGTTCAGCGCCTGCATTTTCGCCGCAACGCTCTCTGCGCTTTCGGTGCTCATCAATCCGGCCACCGGAAGCGCAAGTTCTGCCACGACCTGTCCATCTGCCACAAACGCAAGTCCGCCTTTGTTTTTCCGCACAGTGTTGCCGGCCAGCATCATATCGGTATCGTTGTCCCCTGCCACAATCAGGTTATGGGAATCATGTGCGATGCTCGATGCAACGGCTCCGCATTTCAGGCTGAAGTTTCCTAAAAAGCCAATGCCCACATGGCCGGAGTGATGATGCCGCTCAAAAACGGCCAGTTTTACGATGTTGTGTTCCGGGTCCACACCGGGAGCTTTGCCCGGATGCCGTTGGAACGGGATGATTTTTTCCTCCGTAAGCAGCTCGCCCCGGTTCAGGCAGATGACACGCTCCTGCTCCCCGCTTTCCCGAAGTTCCAGGTCCTGCAGTGTGATCTCATCCAGATCAAAGGAATCCATAACGTGGGAAAATCTCACACGGTCGATGTCAAGCGGTGCGGGTTTCAGCGTTTTTCCGTGCTCGGCCACCAGCGTGCCGTTCTTGTAAACCTGTTCGACCGTAAAGGATTCCAGATCAGAAACCACAACCAGATCTGCCCGGTACCCCGGTGCTACGGCACCGCGCTGCTTGAACCCAAAATACTGTGCCGGAACCAGCGTTGCCATTTTGACGGCCACTGCTGGGTCTGCGCCCAGCCGGATCGCTTTACGGATGTTGGAATCGATGTGTCCGTTGTCCAGCAGGTCACCGGGGTGCTTATCATCCGTCACCAGCATGCAGCGGCTGCAATAGGGCTCCCGGAACAGCGGCATCAGGGCCTCCATATTTTGGGCAGCCGTTCCTTCCCGGATCATGATATATTGTCCGAGCCGGAATTTTTCCATGGCTTCCTCAATGTTGGAGCACTCGTGATCGGACTGAACGCCTGCCGCAATATAAGCATTCAGGTCCTTATCGCTCAAGAGCGGTGCATGGCCATCCACGATCTTTCCCGCTTCGGTACAGTCGCTGATCTTCTGCAGGATCTTCGGGTCACAGCGCACCGTCCCGTAGGCATTCATCAGCTCTGCAAGCCCCAGCACGCGGGGATCGCCGTAGTAAGGCCGCAGCTGTTCTGCGTTCAGCACCGCGCCGGATTCATCCAGATCCGTGGCCGGCACACAGGAGGGCAGCATGAAATAAACCGAAAGGGTCAGATTTTTTGTCGTTTCCAGCATGAAGTCCAAGCCTTCAAGCCCCGCAACGTTCGAGATCTCGTGTGGGTCTGTGACCACCGCAGTGGTACCGTGGGGCAGCACTGCCTGCTCGAAAGCCGGACCACAGAGCATGGAGCTTTCGATGTGGATATGCCCATCGATCAGGCCCGGGCAGACATATTTGCCGTGCAGATCAACTTCTTTCCGGCCATGATACGTGCCCACGCCCACGATCGAATTTCCGCTGATGGCAATATCAGCGGTGTCGATCTCATCGGTAAACACATTGACAATTCTGGCATTTTTCAAAACCAGATCAGCCAAAGCATCTCCTCTGCCTGCCGAGATCCGGCGTTTCAGCTCATCAGACTGCATAGAAACATCTCCTCTCTCTGAAGTTCGATTTTCTCACCTGTGGATTGGTTCTGCCTTATTCTACCACGCCTTGCCGCTGCGGAAAAGATGTCGGGAAACAAAAATGGCCCCGGAGGCTTGTTACAACTCTCCGGGGCACCTTATGTGCGTTGTGCTTTGGCGCAGACCGTCAGCACTCCACTGCCACCTTGATCACGCCGTCCCGTTTCTTTTCAAACAGCTCGTAGCCCTCTGCGATCCGGCGCAGGGGGTAGGTGTGGGTGATGAGCGGTTCGGTATCGATCTTGCCTTCTGCGATGAGACGCAGCGTTTCTTCACAATCGCAGCCGTCCACGCCGCCGGTCTTGAAGGTAAGGTTTTTGCCGTACATCTCCGGCAGCGGCAGGGTTTGTGCCTTGTCGTACAGCGCCACCACGGTCACGATGGCGTTGGGTCTTGCGCACTCCCACGCCAGCCGGAAGGTGGAGTCTGCCCCTGCCACCTCCAGCACCACATCGGCCCCGCCGTGGTCGCTGTTGGCGCGCACAAAGGCGGCGCAGTCCTCCGGCTGCACGGTGAGCACCTGCGGGTAGTGCCGACGGATGAACTGCAGGCGGCTTGCGTCCTTTTCACAAACGATGATGCGCTTGGGGCTGTGCAGCATGACGCACAGCAGCGTGCAGATGCCAGTCGGCCCTGCACCGAGGATCAGCACGGTATCCTCGGGGGTGATCTCCGAGATGCGTGCCGCCCAAAAGCCGGTGGCCAGCACATCGCCCACCAGCAGCGCCTGCCGATCGGTGACGCCGTCCGGGATCTTGTTCAGTCCCTGATCCGCAAAGGGCACCCGGACATACTCGGCCTGCCCGCCGTCGATGCGGCAGCCCAGCGCCCAGCCGCCGTTTTGATCGGTACAGTTGTTCACGAAGCCTTTTTTGCAGAAAAAGCACTCTCCGCAGAAGGTCTCCACGTTCACCGTCACCCGGTCGCCGGGTTTCACATTGGTCACCGCACTGCCCACTTCTTCTACGATGCCCACCATCTCGTGCCCTACCGTGATGCCGGGCACCGCCCGGGGCACGCTGCCGTGCTTGATGTGCAGGTCGCTGGAGCAGATGCTGGCAAGGGTCACTTTTACAATGGCATCCCGCTCGTGCTGCAGCACCGGCTTTGGTTTTCCATCAGTTCAAATTTGCCCTCGGAAACATAGGTATAGGTCAGCATGCTTTTTACCTCCATGCGCTTTGATCTTTCCGAACGGAGTATACCGCAAAAGTCAGACGCTCTCCCGGCTCACAGGATATACTCCATCTGCCGTTCCTTCGTCTTCATGCCCATTTTTTCGTAGAAGTGCTCTGCCGAGGTGTTTCCTGCCCAGACGTTCAGCGTCACCTCATAGCAGCCTTGCTCTTTTGCCTGCTGCTTTACATATTCAAACAGGCTTTCTCCGATGTGCTGTTCCCGTGCCTGCTGGTCAACGCACAAATCGTCGATGAACAATGACTTAAAGGGCACCATATTCGTAGAAAATGGCTGCTCCTGCATTTGACAGAAAGCGTAGCCCATACACACATCATCCTCGTTCACGGCAACGTAGATGGGTCTATCCTCCTGCTTCAAAAGCTCTGCCAGCTCGCGGACGGTGTATTTGGTGGTGCCGGGAATAAAAACATCGGGGCGGATCTCTGCGTGGATCTGCAGCACCTGCCCCAGCAGCGCAAGAAGTCTGGGAATATCTTTTTCCTTTGCCTTACGGATTCTCATTTTACGTTTCCTCAAATCTTTCTCCGGGCCGCTCGTTTTCCTGCGGCGGCTCCGAATTCCATAGTGAAGTACCTCCATAAATTCTGAAGTTGCTGTTCTCAGTATACCATGATTTTCCCTTGCGGAAAGATAGCGAAACAAAAATGCCCCCGGAGCTTGTTGCGGCTCTCCGGGGGCATCTTATGTGCGTTGTGCTTTGGCGCACATGACCGGCGTTTTACTCGATCTCGATCAGGTTCGGGTTCTCAGGCAAAGCTTCGTCTGCTGAGGAGCAGGCAGCTCGATGCGCAGGACACCATCCTCGAACTTTGCGTGGATGTCTTCCTTCTTCACATCGCCCACGTAGAAACTGCGCGCGCAGGTGCCGGAGAAGGATTCGCGCCGCAGATAGCGGCCCTTCTTATCCTTTTCGTCGTTGCTGTGGCTGCGCACTGCCTGAATGGTCAGGTAGCCGTCGTTCAGATCCATCTGAACGTCTTCCTTCTTGCAGCCCGGCAGGTCAACAGCTACTTCGTAGCCATTGTCCGTCTGTTTGACATCGGTCTTCATCATGTTTGCACCACGCTTACCAAAGGCGCCACGAGCCTCACGGTTCATAGCACGTTCCAGTGCAGCGTCATTCCAGAACGGATCGAAGAAATCATCGAACAGGTTTTCATGGAAAACAGTCGGCATAAGCATAAATCATTCCTCCAATCCCGGCGTTCGGTCGGGGCAAAAAATCTGAAGCGTCCACTCGGAAGAGCTTTCCGGGGAGCCTTGCGGCTCTCCTTTTGCCCTTCCTCCTGAGCACGCCACTGTTATAGCATTGTTTTTTAGCACTGTCAATATAAGAGCGCTAATATTCACGAAAAAATAATACTTTTGCAACAATATCTTGTATCTGTCTTTCCCCCATTACCACAATGAGACAAAAATCAACACCGGGAGATGAAATCGCACACCGTTTTCTTTCCGGCTTATCCCATTTTGGCGCAAAAAAGCTAGGATTCAGTTGTTTTCCTGCTGCTTTGTATGATTTTTGCCATCGTTTTGCAGCCGCTTTTCCAGTGCGGACTGCTTGGCAAGAATGGCGTTTACTTTATCGTACAGGTCCTCGATCATGATCTCGGTCTTCAAGTTGACTTTATAGTCATTTTCCGCTCTGCGGCGGTCTTTTTCCTCCTGACGGTTCTGGCTCATCATGATCAGCGGTGCCTGAATCGCCGCCACACAGGACAGTACCAAATTCAGCAGAATAAACGGATACGGGTCAAATGCCTTGGCAGCCAGCACCGTGTTGACCACCATCCAAAGGATCAGAACACCGGTAAAGGAAAAGATAAACGCCCAGCTTCCGGCAAATTTTGCAATGGAATCCGCTGCACGCTGCCCCAGCGTATACTTTTCTTTTTCGCTTTCAGGACTGACGGAGATCTTACTGTCTGCCAGCAGATTCAGCACTTCCTCATCGGTCATGTCGTGCCGGATGTCCTTGAGTACCTCTTTTAACAGTTTTCTGTTTTCCTTCATAATGGTCACTCCTCTCTCATGGATGTTCTTGGTGGTAAACGGGACTTGTCGGGGCGAGGCCCCTCCATCTTGCTACGCAAGACCGTTCTGTCACTTAAAAGCCCCTCTGGCTTTCATTGTTTCGCTTCGCTCCACAAACGCGAATTTGGTGTGTGCTTTATAAATTTTTTCCGATCCACTCAAGTTCGTTCATGGAATCCTTATTTTTTTCAAGTTCATCTCTGGTCTGTTGCG
>ENA-OQDD01000301-OQDD01000301.1-human-gut-metagenome-genome-assembly--contig:-NODE-301-length-20796-cov-2.105569_pt1 | contig 20796 bp, 28 predicted proteins | sample MGYA00242507_ERZ504598 | MGnify/ENA primary metagenome ERZ504598 (study PRJEB26092, sample SAMD00036318) | human gut metagenome | host: Homo sapiens | study: EMG produced TPA metagenomics assembly of...
TTCATTTACATGAAACATGGAGCTGTCGGTATCAAATTCTGCACTGTAAGTACCGTCTTCAAGAACTTCTACTTTTGAAGTATCTTCTTTTTTCTCAGATTCATCCTTTGCTTCATCTGTTTTGGAAGCCTCTGTCTTCTCTGTTGTTTCCGCAAAAACAACCGGACTGTAAGCACTGATCATAAGTGCTCCGCTTAATACGCATGCCATCATTGCCACTGAACGTTTCATAATATAAATCCTCCTGATTTTACAGGAAATGCCCGGAAGACAATCAAGCCTTCCGGGCAGTCCCGTTTATTGCATAAATTATTTACACATTACATTATTCTGCTGCAGAATCGTCTGTAACTTCTTCTGCACCATCTGTTGTGTCATCTGCTGCTTCTGCAGTATCATCTGTTGTTTCTTCAGCTGTATCAGCTGTTCCAAGAGAATCAATTGCTGCTTTTGTATGCTCTACGTAAAGATCCTCTACAGCTTCAATTCTTCCAAGACCTGCGATCTGGCAGTCAACGCTGTCAAATGCACCAGATGCATTGAACTGAGATTTCCAAGAATCGTCATCATCACCAGCCATATCGTTGTTTGCATGGTCACCAGCAACAACCATCAGCGGACGAAGAACAACTTTCTTAAATCCAGCATCTTTAACTTTTGCGATAACAGCCTGGCATTCTGTATCTTCTGGCTTACCTTCTACAGTTCCAATGAAAGCGTTTGTAAGTCCAAGATCATCCATCTGTGACTGCATCTGATCATATGTTACATTTGCTGTATGGGAAGTACCATGTCCCATGAATACAAATGCTGTTCCGTCTTCTGCAGCTGCTTCCATGCTGTCATATCCAGCTTCTTTGCAAGCTTCATCTGTGATAGCCTGCGCAACCGCTTTTTTGTCATCGTTGATTACTGTAGCATCTTCACCAACTTCACCAAGCATTGGCTCTGCGATCGCAACAGATTCAAATTTATCTTTGTATCCATCAATTGCTTCTGTCATTTCATCATATTCAGCACCATGCATCAGATGTGTAGGCTGAACAACAAGATTTTTAACGCCATTATCAACTGCACGGTCAAGTGCCTGCTGCATATTGTCAATCACTTCATCATCTCTTGCTTCTACATGGTTGATAATAATCTGTGCTGTAAATGCACGTCTTACAGACCAATCCGGATATGCTTCCTGCAGTTTGTCTTCGATTCCTTTGATATCCTCAGCACGCTGTCGTTGAAGGATGTACCAAAGCTTACAACAAGAAGTTCGTTCTCACCGATTTCATCCTGGTTACGAGGATCATCTTTGGATGCATCACCAGTGTCACGTCCGAAGTAATCCGGATCAGCTTCTTCGCCTTCAACCAGTTCCTTCTGAGCGTCTGTCAGTTTATCCATGCTTCTTTGGCAGCTTTGCAGTCTTCATCTGTTGTATCAGTCTTTCCTGAACATAAATCTTGTCGATCAGTGCTGCTACTTCATCTGCTGCTTTCTGATCATCATCGGAAGCTTCTTCTGTATCAGCGGTTTCTGCATCATCTGCGGTTTCTGCATCATCTGCGGTTTCTGCATCATCTGCGGTTTCTTCTGTTGCTGTCTCAGCAGTGTCATCAGAAGCGTAGATGCTTGCAGATCCCATCATTGTGACTGTTGCTACAGTCATTGCAATTGCCAGTGCTTTTACAGTTTTGTTTTTCATGTTTTTTTCCTCCTGTACCTGTTTTCTCATGAAAATTAAAATGAATAACAAAGTACGGCAGCAAGCCTGGTCAAAAATATTTTTCGGAGAAATACTATATTTCCCAATAAAAAACTCCTGCACCAGGGCTAGAGTTTCTGGATTATGGTACAACCAATTACTCGTGATCCGGAATTTAAAATCCCCGTACCAATAGCAGGCAGGTTTCCTGACTTACAGATCAATACACCCGAATCGTCTTCCCAGTTTCCCAGTGACTGTGCATACACACATGATTCTGCATTCCCTGTATACAGTGACGAGATCGTACAGGACTTACACCTGTTTCCCTTTTAACTGAAGGCTATTTGATTATCTAACATCAGCACCTGTTATTTTTATTATTCAATTTCTTACAGAATACCACTATTTTGGTCAATTTACAATAGGGCAGTTATTTTTTTAACACTAAATCGCACAACGGAAGCAGATACAAAAACACTGCAAATAAGACGCTGTATCCCGGTGCACCTGCTGCTGTAAGCGGAACAACACACGCGATCGACCACGGCACCAAAGGTGCTATGAGCACTGCACTGTCCTCCAGATTATTGGCAAAACGCAGCTTATCCGGTTCTGTTCTGCTGCAGAGCTGATCTGTAAGCATGATTGCCAGTGTCTGATTACATGCCATAACGCTTGTCAGGATTGATGCGACAAGCACTGCAAAATATGGTTTTGTCCTGTTGGCAAGCAAACAGACCATTTTCTGAAATCCATTCAGGATTCCTGTTGCCTGAAAAATTCCTGAATAAGATGAAGAAATGCATACGATTGCTCCAACCTTCAACATCGAAGTGATACCACCTCCATTCAGCATTGCCGCTACCGTCACATCTGTAGAATGGAAACCATTCAGAAGAAGTTCAGGAAGTTCCGTAAATGCCATATTCTGAAGGCCAATACAGACAGGAATTGCAGTAACTATACTGGCGATCATCGCGATCTTCACCCTGCCTGCACAACAGACAACAGCAGAATCACCGCTGCAGGCAGCAATGCAATCCAGCTGAGCCGGAACTCACTGCCAAAAGCATGTCCAAGATCCGGCATCTCTGTTTTTCCATGAAGCTGTATGCTGACAGTCAGATAAAGAATACAGGTAATGGTAAAAGGTGCCAATGCACTTTTGATCATATTTTTTATATTTGTATAGATACCTGTCTCCGTCAGCTCCGCCACCAGAAGTGCACTTGTCGAAACAGGAGAACAACGATCTCCGAAATATACCCCGGAAAGAATTGCACCACCGGTCATCCATGAAGGAATTCCAAGTGCAGAAGCCATCGTTGCACATACAACACCAATCGTAGCTGCCGTACCAAGAGCAGTTCCTGTCAGGACTGAGATCAGACAATTCAGAAGAAATGTCATCAGCAAAAATGTCGATGGTTTTATCAGATGCACGGTATAACAGATGATTGCAGGAATTGTTCCAGCCTGTCGCCAAAGTGCTGTCAGCATTCCGATCAGTATAAATGTGAGCAGAATATTTTTTACTTTCCAGACTCCCTGTAATGCCATCCTGCTAATCTGTCTCCAGCTATATCCCTGTTTTTTCCATACAGGCCGAAAATGATCAGACCTGCCAGAAGAGCATATAATATAGATTTTCCTGTTATGATGCATATAATGAGCAAAGCACAGAAAATCCCAATCGTCAGAACTTCCATGATCGTTTTCCTTTCATATTTAATGCGTTGTCATAATAACATGGATGAAAGGAATTGTAAAATCCTGTATTTATCCTAAAAGACCCGGAAGAATCCTCCCAGGTCTTATTTGATATTTCTTTGTTGTTATGAATTTTTACAGGACGCCTCACATGGACAGTCAAAGCTCGGATTGAATGCATAGAAGTTTTTCGCATCCAGCTGTTCCTGTACGGAACGAAGTGCTTCCCCGAAACGCTGGAAGTGTACGACTTCTCTCGCACGTAGAAAACGAATCGGATCTGCAATTTCAGGAATGTCACGGACAACTCGAAGAATATTATCGTACGTTGCCCGGGCTTTCTGTTCTGGGGCGACTTCGTAAGAACAACATTACACAATATAATATGAAGATAAAACAAGCTATCCTACATAGTTCCAGTGTTTTCAATATTTAGGCGTTCAGAAATGAGCGTCTTTTTCATACCCAAAATCGAAAGGAGAAAGAGAAATATGAATAAGCTAGTAAAGCGATTGCTGACAGGAACGCTTGCTTTTGCAACCATTCTTACGGCATTACCAGTGACGGCGGTTCATGCTTCCGGCAATCAATACTGGACAGAATCAGCAGAACGTGTCGGCTACATTGAACAAATTATGAATGACGGTTCTATCAAATCCACGTTCCATGAGGGACACATGAAAGTTGAGGGCGAAACTGCCTACTGCGTGGACATCAATACCAATTTCAAGAATGGATATAAAACAAGGTCTGACGCAAGTACACGCATGAGTAGTGATCAGATTGCGGACGTTGCTCTTTCCTTAGAGTACGTCAAGCAATATACCGCTACTCATACAGGCTGAATAACAACCAGAAGTATTTGCTGGAACAGTGTGTTGTCTGGCAGAGATTGAGCGAACAGCTTGGCTGGCAATGCGATAATGTCAGAGCTTCCTATAATGAAATCTCACAGGCAGTTCAGAATGAAGTTTACGCTGGTGCGAAAGCATTTGTGAAAGCAAATAAAGGACGCTATGAATGTGGTGGTTATATCTACACTGGCGAGGGACAGGACATTGGACAGTTCTGGGCAAAGTTAAATGTAGGAAATGCAAAGGTCAAAAAGACTTCTTCCAATCCCACGGTCACAGATGACAACGCCAACTATTCCTTTGAGGGTGCAACATTTGGTGTCTATTCTGATAAGGCTGTAACAGCCAGCTTGCCACACTTACTGCCGATGGAAACGGCGATACCAAAGAAGTTGAGGTAAAAGCCGGAACAGTTTACATCAAAGAACTTTCCGCACCAAAAGGTTACAAGCTGGATTCTACTGTCCATGCCTTAAATGTGGAAGTTGGAAAAACAGCGACATTAACTGTTGCTGACACTCCAAAGGTCACAGAGACTTTGATTGATTTATTCAAAATTGACATGGAAACAGGAAAATCCACTCCACAGGGAACTGCTTCTTTAGAGGGTGCAGAGTTTACATGGAGCTATTATGACGGATACTACAATGCAGATAATCTTCCTGCAAAGGCTACCCGTACATGGACAACCAAAACCATTGCCGAAAAAGACAGTGCCGGAACTATCCATTATGTATCCAGACTTGCTGACAGCTACAAGGTATCCGGCGACAGCTTCTATACACAAGACGGAAAAAATGTACTGCCACTTGGTACACTCACTGTCACAGAAACAAAAGCACCAAACGGTTATCTGTTAGATGGTGCATATATGCAGACTGACGGAAGTTCCGAACAGATTAAGGGAACATACCTTACACAGATTTCCGAAGATGGCGAACTTGCCGTACTCTCTGGAAGCAACCAGTATTCCGTATCCGACAAGGTTATCCGTGGCGGTGTGAAAATCCAGAAACGTGACCTTGAAACAAAGGATACCAAAGCACAGGGAAGTGCGACCTTACAGTACACAGAATTTAATATCATTTCCTTAAATGACAGTCCTGTACTGGTTGAGGGAAAATTATACAGCAAGAATGAAACTGTCAAGAAGATTCAGACAGGCATTGACGGAATCGCTTCTACTTCTGCTGACTTGCTCCCTTACGGGAATTACAGATTAGAAGAAAGCAAAGCACCAGAGGGCTACTTAACAGATGGTACAAAGACAATCGACTTTTCTATCACGGAAGATGAAAAATCGTGGATTTGACCGACAAATCCCACTCTGTCTACAACCAGATTAAGCGTGGCGATATTGAGGGTGTAAAAATCGGTGCAGGTACACACAAACGCCTTGCAAGTGTTCCGTTTAAAATCACAAGCAAGACAACAGGCGAATCCCATATTGTAGTCACTGACAAAAACGGGCAGTTCTCCACTGCTTCAAGCTGGGCTTCCCACAAGGTCAATACCAATGCCGGAAAATCCAGTGAGGACGGTGTATGGTTTGGTACATCTGAACCAGACGACAGCAAAGGTGCATTACTTTATGATACCTATGTGATTGAGGAATTAAAGTGTGATTCCAACGCCGGATTTAAGCTGATTCCAGCTTTTGAGGTAGTCGTATCCAGAAATAAAGTGACCATAGATTTAGGGACACTGACCGATGAATACGAAAAAGAAATCACAATCCATACCACAGCTACCGACAAGAAAACAGGCGAAAAAATGATTGTTGCCGGAAAAGCCATCAAGATCGTGGACAAAGTCACACTTGATGGCTTGGAAGTTGGAACAAAATATAAATTATACGGCTGGCAGATGTTAAAGGAAGAAAATGCCGAACTTCTGATTGACGGGAAATGTGTAGACAGTGATTACACTTTCACTGCTGACAGCGAAAAAATGGTAGTTGAAATTACTTACAGCTTTGACGGTTCAGCTCTTGGCGGTCAGAACCTTGTTACCTTTGAGGAATTGTACGATATGAGCAATCCGAAAGAGCCTGTCAAGGTTGCCGAACATAAGGACATCAACGATGATGGACAGACCGTTCTTATCACAGAACGTATCATCAAAATCCATACGACCGCTACGGACAAGAACGGCAAGAAAGAAATCGAAGCCGGAAAAGATGTAACGATTGTGGATAAAGTCACATTAGATGGGCTGGAAGTTGGAACAAAATACAAACTTTCCGGCTGGCAGATGTTAAAAGAGGAAAATGCAGAACTTCTGATTGATGGAAAGAAAGTATCCAATGATTATGAGTTTACAGCCGACAATGAAAAAATGACAGTTGAGATTGCATTTACCTTTGATGGTTCTTCTCTTGGTGGCAAGAGCCTTGTCACATTTGAGGAATTATACGATATGACCAATCCAGACGAACCAAAGAAAGTGACAGAACATAAGGACATCACAGACGATGGACAGACTGTGACAATCAAGGAAGTGCCGGAAGTCCCAGACACACCAAAGGATACCGACACGCCGGATACACCATCTACGGTTACTAAGACAAGTGACAGCCCAAAAACAGGCGACAATACCAATATCTATGCTTATCTTGCCATGCTCGGTCTTTCCTGCGTAGGGCTTGGCGGTATGCTTTACTTCAAACGCCGTAGAAAGAAATCATAAGGCGGTAATGTAGCGGTTGGTAGAGCGTTCAAGGTCGCCACCCTTTTTGCAACTTCACGCTCCCGTGAAGCTCTGATTTACGGGGGCGGTGAAGTCCACTAGGGGCGTGGGGAGTGTAGCTCCACAAAGTACAGCAGGAAAGAACTTATATATATATAGAAAGAAAAGAGGTCAATTATCATGGAATTAAGATTTGTCGTACCAAACATGGAAAAGACATTCGGCAACTTGGAGTTTGCCGGAGAAAATACTACGGAACAGCAGAGAATCAACGGGCGTATGGCTGTCATTACCAGAAGCTACAACCTATATTCCGATGTACAGAGAGCCGATGATGTAGTTGTGACACTTCCTGCCAAAGCTGGCGAAAAACATTTTTCGCCGGAGCAGAAAGTAAAACTTATCAACCCACGAATCACTACCGATGGTTATAAAATCGGGGAACGTGGATTTGTCAATTACATCTTACTTGCAGACGATATGTTACCAGTAGAAAATAAATAAGGGGGTATTCAGATTATGAGATTAGCAAATGGAATCGTCATTGATAAAGAAAAGACTTTCGGAGTGTTGAAGTTCTCCGCATTACGCCGTGAAGTTCATGTGCAGAATGAAGATGGGACGGTCAGTGAAGAAATCAAGGAACGTACTTACGATTTAAAATGCAATACACAGGGGCGCATGATACAGGTATCCGTTCCGGCGACTGTACCATTAAAGGATTATGATTACAATGCCGAAGTGGAACTTATCAATCCTGTTGCAGATACGGTAGCCAATGCAAATTACCGTGGTGCAGATGTGGACTGGTATGTAAAGGCAGACGATATTGTTTTGAAGAATAAAGGCACTCATGCCGGAAATTCACAGAACAATGCTCCACAGCAACCGCCGAAGAAATAAGAGGTGTTAGCGTATGACGTGGAAAAAGAAAGGTAACAGGATTCGTGCCAGTGACAAATCACTGGTCTATCATTTCTGTATCGGTTGGCTGTTGCTCCTGTTCGTTGTGGTATTCCTGCTACTGAACCTGCGACAGCTTTTGTTTACAGATTGGAAAGATTTTAACCTGCTCCATGCCGGAATTACTTGGACTGCCTACAATTCCATTACGGTTCTGATAGCGACTGGTGTTTGTGCATTGGTCGCTTTTCTCTACTACCGTTACGGATATGACCGTATCAAAAGGTTGTTACACAGACAAAAGCTGGCTCGCATGGTGCTGGAAAATAAGTGGTATGAAGCAGAAAACACCAAAGACAACGGTTTTTTCACTGACCTGCAAAGCAGATCCAGAGAAAAAATCGTGTGGTTTCCGAAAATCTATTATCAGATGGACAATGGATTGTTGCATATCCTGTGTGAAATCACAATGGGAAAATATCAAGAACAGCTCCTGTCCTTAGAGGATAAGCTGGAATCGGGGCTGTACTGTGAGCTGACCGACAAGACACTGCATGACGGCTATATCGAATACACCCTGCTCTATGATATGATAGCGAACCGTATTTCGATTGATGAAGTGATTACCGAAAACGGCGGTCTGCGGTTAATGAAAAATCTGGTGTGGGAATATGATTCACTTCCCCATGCCTTATCTGCGGTGGTACAGGTGGTGGAAAGACATATTTTCTACTGACCATCATTGAAGCCCTGCTTAGAACCAATGCGGATTTATACATTCTTGACCCGAAGAACGCTGACCTTGCAGACTTGGGAACGGTCATGGGAAATGTCTACCATACGAAAGACGATATGATTGACTGCGTCAATGCCTTTTATGAGGCATGGTCACACGCTCGGAAGAAATGAAACTGCACCCGAACTACCGTACAGGGGAAAACTATGCCTATCTGGGGCTTGCTCCACAGTTCCTTATCTTTGATGAATACGTGGCTTTCCTAGAAATGCTCACGACAAAAGAAAGCACCGCCCTGTTAAGCCAGCTAAAGAAAATCGTCATGCTTGGCAGACAGGCTGGATACTTTCTGATTGTGGCTTGCCAGCGTCCAGACGCAAAGTATTTCGGGGACGGTATCAGAGATAATTTCAACTTCCGTGTGGGACTTGGTCGCATGAGTGAACTCGGTTACGGTATGCTCTTTGGAAGTGATGTAAAAAAACAGTTTTTCCAGAAGCGAATCAAAGGGCGTGGATATTGCGATGTGGGAACAAGCGTCATATCTGAATTTTACACTCCCCTTGTACCCAAAGGCTATGATTTCTTAGGTACGATTGGGAAACTTGCACACATAAGGCAGGACGGACAGGTGGCGTGCGGAGCGAAAGCCACAGGTACGGACTAGCCTTGCTGGTGTGGCGGTAGCCACGCCAGCATATATTAAGCCCCTCGGTATCTAACAGAGGGGCACAAATCACAAGGAAACATACACAAAAGTTACCGATTCTTGGCTGAAATCAAGCGTTTGGTAGCTTTTTTTATTGCTGTGACATCGGATACAAAATGTCACAGTTTTTTTCGTAAAGGGGGTATCGCACTGAATGATACAGAGTGGATACAGGATTTTGCAGACAGGCGTTTGCAGTACGGTGTATCCCAGACGAAACTTGCGGTCATGGCTGGAATCAGCGTGAACATTTAAGCCGTATTGAATCCGGCAAGGTGGCGGTCACAGAAGAAATGAAAGTGAAACTACTGGAAGCTCTGGAAAAATTCAACCCAGAAGCACCGCTTACCATGCTGTTTGATTATGTGAGGATACGGTTTCCGACACTGGATATTGGACACATCATTAAGGACATCTTACAGCTCAATATCCAGTACATGATACATGAGGACTTCGGGCATTACAGCTACACGGAACACTACTACATCGGAGATATTTTCGTATATACTTCTCCCGATGAAGAAAAAGGTGTCCTGCTGGAACTGAAAGGAAAAGGCTGTCGCCAGTTTGAAGTTATCTGCTGGCACAAGAACGGAGCTGGTATGACTTCCTTATGGACGCACTGGTGACGGTGGCGTGATGAAACGTCTTGACCTTGCCATCAATGACCATACAGGAATGTTAGATATTCCAGAGCTGACCGAAAAATGCCGGAATGAGGAATGTGTATCGGTGTTCCGTTCCTTTAAGTCCTATGCTTCCGGCGAACTGGTCAAGCATGAGGAACAGGACAAGGCTGGTATGGGTATACGCTTTATATCGGCTCATTGAAAAGTGAGGTGTACTTCTGTGTTTATGAAAAAAGCTATGAGCAGTACATCAAACTTGGGATTCCCATTGAGGAAGCACCGATAAAAAACAGATTTGAAATACGGTTAAAAAATGAACGTGCTTATTATGCTGTCCGTGACCTGCTGACTTACTATGACGCTGAACGGACGGCATTTTCTATTATCAACCGTTATGTACGCTTTGTGGATAAGGAAGCAGACAAGAAACGGAGCGACTGGAAATTATCTGTCCGCTGGGCGTGGTTCATCGGGGAAAACAGAGAGCCGTTAAAGCTCACGACCAAACCCGAACCCTACACACTGGACAGAACCCTACGCTGGATTCAACGGCAGGTTGACCCGACACTCAAAATGCTGGAAACAATCACAGCGAAAACAGGGATTGATTATCTGAAAGAAATCCGTAAATCCACGAAACTGACGGAAAAGCACTACAAGATAATCGAACAACAGACCACATCTACCGAAGATGTGATTTTAGAAAAGGAGAATTGAAAAATGCAACGATTATTATTTGACTTCCTGTTCTTCTCTTTAGGTGGAACAGTTGGCGTGATTGCCATGTGTATTTTACAGGCTGGCAGACAGTCTGACCGAAAAATGATGGAACTGAAAGGAGAAAAGAAAGCATGAATTTTGGACAGAACCTTTATAACTGGTTTTTAAGCAACGCACAGAGCCTTGTGCTGATGGCGATTGTTGTTATCGGTATCTACTTGGGATTCAAGCGTGAGTTTTCCAAACTTATCGGATTCTTGGTAGTTGCCTTAGTAGCCGTTGGTCTTGTATTCAATGCGTCCGGCGTAAAAGACGTATTGTTACAGTTATTCAATAAGATTATTGGAGCGTAAAGCCTATGGAAGAATGTAGCGTATTGATTGAAACGACCAAATCAGCAGAGGATAAAACCTCTCGCTGGTTTGATTTACCCATTGATTATGAGCTGTTCCGTGACCTGCTCGGTGTGGAAGCTGACAGCAATGATTATCAAATCATTGATATGAAGCTCCCCTTTGCTGGCGACATTGTAAGGACAACATCTGTCAGACGATTAAACAAGCTGTACTTTGCTTACACGGATTTATCGCCAGAGGTTCAGCAGGCTTATAAAGAGTTGATTCCCTACTGTGGCGGTGTTGAGGATTTATTGCAGAAATCGGAAGAATTTCTGTTTTATCCAGAGTGCCACAACATCATGGACGTTGCCCGTTACCGCTTGGAGCATAACATTGAATTTTCTGCACTATCCGAAAAGGAAAGAAATATTTTAATCTGGAAGCCTACGCCCATGAACTGGAAGAAAAAGGACGTTATGCTCTCTGCAACAACGGTATGTTCAAACTTTGACAGGTGGTATTGCTTATGGCAGAAATGAAGTATTTGTTATCAATCTTGATGAACAGGAAAAAGATACAGGCTGTGCGTGGTTTACACTTCCCTGCAACATAGAAGCATTAAAACAATCCATTGGTTTACCGCCGGACAGTGACCGTTATCTTATCAGTGATTATGATTTTCCTTTTGAAATCCTGCAAGATACAGACCTTGACTTGCTAAATAATGTCTGCCTTGCAATTTCAGAGAGTGAAATCCCACACGAAGATATACCTGCAATTCAAAGAGAATGGTTTTCAAACCTGCAAGAGCTGGAAGCCGGACTTGCAATATTACATACCATCGGAACTGTTCAGATATGGAAAAAACATCAGAACATTTCTTATGTGTGCATGGCAGATTTTATGAATACAATGAGTGAAAGGAAGTGAACCGCTTATGATTGATGATATGCAAGTCTATATAGCCAATCTTGGCAAGTACAATGAGGGAGAACTGGTCGGGGACTGGTTCTCTTTTCCGTTGGACGAAGAAGTGATTGCAGAACGTATCGGCTTAAATGCAGAGTACGAAGAATACGCAATCCATGATACGGACAACTTCCCGATGGAGATTAGCGAATACATTTCCATCGAAGAACTGAACCGTATCTATGAGCAGTTGGAAGAATTACCGGATTACCTGCTGGACGACTTGGACAGTTTTATATCCTGCTATGGAAGTCTGGAAGAACTGGTGGAGCATAAGGACGACATCATTCTGTATTCCGGCTGTGAAACGATGACCGATTTAGCCTACTATCTGATTGATGAAGAACAGGTACTCGGAGAAATCCCGTCCTCTTTACAGAACTATATCGACTATGAAGCCTACGGGCGTGACCTCGATATAGAGGGGACATTTATTGCAACAAACGCTGGTATCTGTGAGGTACTGCGTTAAGGCTGGCAGATCAGCACCGCCACTGGTGCTACTGTCAGCTTTTCTCTTGGGGGCAGTTTGGAAAATCCGGCTGTCCCTGTTGTTATGAAAATGAAGAAAGGAGCATTTACAAGTGAAGAAAATCCGAAGTTATACAAGTATCTGGAACGTGGAAAAGGTACTGTATGCCATCAATGATGTAAACCTGCCATTCCCTGTGACCTTTACCCAGATTACATGGTTCGTGCTGACGGAATTTATCATCATTCTGTTTGCAGATGTACCGCCACTTTCCATGATTGAGGGTGCGTTTTTGAAATATTTCGGGATTCCCGTTGCCCTCACATGGTTTATGTCACAGAAAACCTTTGACGGGAAAAAGCCATACAGTTACATCAAGACGATGGTTCTGTATGCCCTGCGTCCCAAAGTGACTTATGCCGGAAAAGCCGTGAACCTGCATAAGCAGAAATTTGAGGAAACTATCACGGCAGTAAGGAGTGTGACCTATGTTCCCAATTAAATATATCGACAATAACCTTGTCTGGAATAAGGACAATGAGGTGTTCGCCTACTATGAGCTGATACCTTACAATTATTCGTTCTTATCCCCAGAACAGAAATACCTTGTGCATGACAGCTTCCGTCAGCTTATCGCACAGTCCCGTGAGGGAAAGATTCATGCGTTGCAGATTGCAACTGAAAGTTCAATCCGAAGCATACAGGAACAGTCAAAGAAGCTGGTAACGGGGAAATTAAAGGAAATCGCCTATCAGAAAATAGACGACCAGACCGAAGCCCTTGTGTCTATGATAGGCGACAATCAAGTGGATTACCGTTTCTTTCTGGGATTCAAGCTCATGGTCACAGAGGACGAAGTCAATCTGAAGAACATCAAAAAATCGGTATTTCTGACATTCCGTGAGTTTTTGAATGAGGTAAGGCATACGCTGATGAACGACTTTGTTTCCATGAGCAATGATGAAATCAACCGTTATGTGAAGATGGAGAAATTACTGGAAAACAAAATCTCCCGTAGGTTCAAAATCCGCCGACTGGAAGCCAAAGACTTTGCGTATCTGATGGAACACCTCTACGGCAGGGACGGGATAGCCTATGAAGATTATGAGTATCCTCTTCCAAAAAGAAAATTAAAAAGAGAAACACTGATTAAGTATTATGACCTTATCCGTCCTACCCGTTGTGTGGTGGAAGAAAGCCAACGATATTTGCGTCTGGAACATGAGGACAGCGAAAGCTATGTATCCTACTTTACGGTCAATGCCATTGTCGGGGAGCTGGACTTCCCATCATCGGAAATCTTTTATTTCCAGCAACAGCAGTTCACATTCCCTGTGGATACGTCCATGAATGTTGAGATTGTCGGAAATAAGAAAGCCTTAACCACTGTCCGTAATAAGAAAAAGGAATTAAAGGACTTGGACAATCACGCCTATCAAGCCGGAAATGAAACAAGTTCAAATGTGGTGGAAGCCTTAGACAGTGTCGATGAACTGGAAACAGATTTAGACCAGAGCAAGGAAAGTATGTATAAGTTAAGTTACGTCATACGGGTGTCTGCACCCGATCTTGACGAACTGAAACGCCGTTGTGATGAAGTCAAGGACTTTTACGATGATTTGAATGTGAAGCTGGTTCGCCCTGCCGGAGATATGATGGGACTGCATGGAGAGTTTCTTCCAGCCAGCAAACGTTATATCAATGATTATATCCAGTATGTGAAATCCGACTTTTTAGCCGGACTTGGTTTCGGTGCTACCCAGATGTTGGGAGAAAATACAGGATCTATATCGGATATTCCGTGGATACAGGAAGAAATGTCTACCTGCAACCGTCCCTTGCCAGTCAAGGGGTAAAAGGTACGGTCACAAATGCGTTGGCTTCTGCTTTGTGGGTTCGCTTGGTGGTGGAAAATCATTCTGTAATAATCTGCTGGTGTATTATTCCGTTCTGTTCGGTGGACAGGCAGTTATCCTAGACCCGAAAAGTGAGCGTGGAAACTGGAAAGAAACACTGCCGGAGATTGCAGAAGAAATCAACATTGTAAATCTTACCAGCGACAAGGAAAATGCAGGGCTTCTTGACCCGTTTGTAATTATGAAAGATAAAGAGGACGGAGCTACACTGGCAAAAGAAATTTTAACATTTTTAACAGGTATCTCAACCCGTGATGGAGACAAGTTCCCTGTGCTTATCAGTGCAATCAGCAAAGTATCAGAAAGTGAACACAGAGGATTGCTAAATGTTATCACAGAATTACGGAAAGAAAATACGCCTATTGCAAACCATATCGCAAATCATATTGACAGTTTTACAAATTATGATTTTGCACACCTGCTCTTTTCAGACGGAACAGCGAAAAATACTATCAGTCTGGATAACCAGCTCAATATCATACAGGTTGCGGATTTGGTTCTGCCGGATAAAGATACTACTTTTGACGAATACACGACCATTGAATTATTATCGGTGGCAATGTTGATTGTAATATCTACCTTTGCCTTAGACTTTATCCATTCAGACCGAAGCATTTTTAAGATTGTAGACCTTGATGAAGCATGGGCGTTCTTAAATGTGGCACAGGGCGAAACACTCTCAAATAAGCTGGTGCGTGCTGGTAGAGCCATGAACGCCGGAGTTTATTTCGTGACACAATCCTCTGGGGACGTATCGAAAGAAAGTCTGAAAAATAACATCGGTTTAAAGTTTGCGTTCCGCTCCACAGATACCAATGAAATCAAGCAGACCTTAGAGTTTTTCGGGCTGGACAGTGAGGACGAAAACAACCAGAAACGGTTGAGGGATTTGGAGAACGGACAATGCTTAATGCAGGATTTATACGGGCGTGTCGGCGTGGTACAGATACACCCTGTTTTTGTAGAACTGCTCCATGCCTTTGATACCAGACCGCCGATAAAAAGTGAGGTGGATTTGGAATGATGAAATCTGTCACAAAAGAAAAGGTATTCCATGTACTGAAACTTGTTCTGCTTTCCGTGACCGTCACACTGGTACTGCTGTCCCTGCTTGGAACGGTAGCTCATGCGTCTGGACTGGTCGATGATACGGTCAATGCAGACAACCTATATTCAAAGTATCCGCTTTCCAACTATCAGCTTGATTTCTATGTGGACAATAGCTGGTCATGGCTTCCTTGGAACTGGCTGGACGGCATTGGGAAATCAGTGCAGTACGGGCTTTACTGTATCACAAATTTTGTCTGGACAATCAGCCTGTATCTTAGCAATGCCACAGGATATGTGGTGCAACAGGCGTATAAGCTGGACTTCATCAATGACATGGCAGACAGTATCGGGAAAAGTATCCAGACACTTGCCGGAGTGACCGAAAACGGATTTTCCAGCAGTGGATTCTATGTGGGATTCCTGCTCATTATCATTCTGATTGTAGGTGTTTACACCGCCTATACAGGGCTTCTCAAACGGGAAACAAGCAAAGCACTTCACGCTGTTATCAACTTTGTGGTGGTGTTCATTGTGTCTGCGTCCTTTATTGCTTATGCTCCCAACTATATCCAGAAAATCAATGATTTCAGTTCGGACATCAGCACCGCTTCTCTGGACTTGGGTACAAAAATCATGCTCCCCGATTCGGAAAGCAAAAGGGAAAGACAGCGTAGACCTTATCCGTGACAGCCTGTTTGCGATACAGGTACAGAAACCTTGGCTGTTGTTGCAGTTTGGGAACAGCGATACCGAAGAAATCGGGACTGACCGTGTGGAAGCTCTGGTATCTGCCAGCCCGTCAGATGAAGATGGCGAAACAAGGGAAAATGTTGTCAAAACAGAGATTGAAGATAACGACAATGACAACCTTACCATTCCACAGGTCGTCAACCGTCTGGGTATGGTGTTCTTCCTGCTCATTTTCAATCTCGGTATCACAATCTTTATCTTCCTGCTTACCGGCATGATGTTATTTTCCCAGATACTATTTATCATATATGCCATGTTTTTACCTGTCAGTTTTTACTGTCCATGATACCGACCTATGAGAACATGGCGAAACAGGCAGTTGTCCGTGTATTCAACGCCATTATGACAAGAGCTGGAATCACGCTGATTGTGACCGTGGCATTTTCGATTTCCAGTATGTTCTACAACATTTCCACAGATTATCCGTTCTTCATGGTGGCGTTTTTGCAGATAATCTGTTTTGCCGGAATCTACATGAAGCTCGGAGAGCTAATGAGTATGTTCAGCCTTAATGCCAATGACAGCCAGCAGATAGGTCGCCGGATTTTCCGTAGACCGATGGTGTTCATGCGACACAGGGCAAGACGTATGGAACGCCGAATTGCAAGAGCTGTCGGTGCTGGAAGTGTTGCAGGTACGGTGGCAGGTGCAAGTATTGCCAGAGCCGGAAAGCCAGCAACGAACCAACCGCCAAAGAAACGGGAAAATACCTCTGCCAGCATGGGAAGCCGTGTTGGTTCTGCTGTAGGTGCTGTGATGGATACGAAAAATAAAGTCCGTGACAGTGCTTCTTCTCTGAAAGAAAATGTGAAAGACCTGCCGACACAGGCTGATTATGCCGTCCATTCTGCCAAACAGAAAGCAAAGGATAATGTATCAGACTTTAAACGTGGCGTTGTGGAAGAACGGGAAAACCGACAGGAACAACGTACACAGAAACGAAACCTGCACAGGGAAAATATCTCACAGAAAAAACATGAATTACAGAAAGCACAGGAAGCAAGGCAGACAGTTCATGCGAATGGATCAGCGACAGCCGGAGCTACCAGAAGCCATGAACGCCCTGTTACCACACCTGTTCCAAAACCTGCACAGACCGATACAGTCACAAAGCCGGATATAAAACGTCCTGCTACTTCTCCTGTGATAAAAAATGCAGAAGTCAAGGCTGGAAAAGAAAACTGTCCGAACCAATATCAGACAGGAACAGCAGGTCAAATCGGATTGCCAGAACAAACCAGCCAAACGTAGCGGAATCCAGAAGTAATCGAAAGAAAACAACCGTACAGAAACAGGTCAACCAAAAACAAAATCGTAAATCTGTTACGAAGCAACCAAAGAAAGGACGGAAGAAATGAGATTAAAGCGTATCCTTATCATAGGTACGATATTTCCTGTCCTTTTCTCCATCGTCCTCCTTTTCGGGATACTGATTTCCGGCGAAGATGACGACAGTTCCAACAGTTATTCAACTGTCTACTCTGGCATGAACCTGTCAGCCGATGTCCTCAAACATCAGCCGATGGTAGAAAAATACGCCAGAGAAAACGGTATCTCGGAGTATGTGAACGTCCTGCTTGCCATCATACAGGTGGAAAGTGGCGGTACGGCTACCGATGTCATGCAGTCCAGCGAAAGTCTTGGACTACCGCCAAACTCATTAAGTACAGAAGAATCCATTAAGCAGGGGTGTAAATATTTTGCGTCCCTGCTTTCTTCCTGTAAAGCCAAAGGTATGAATGACATTAACGTGGTCATTCAATCTTATAACTATGGTGGTGGCTATGCAGACTATGTGGCGAAGAACGGGAAAAAGCACAGCTTCAACCTTGCAGAGAATTTCGCAAAGAATAAATCCGGCGGTACAAAAGTGACCTATACGAACCCGATAGCAGTCAGTAAAAATGGTGGCTGGCGTTATAACTACGGGAATATGTTTTATGTGGAGCTGGTCAACCAATATCTGACCGTGAAGCAGTTCAGTAACGAAACGGTACAGGCGGTTATGAATGAAGCGTTGAAGTATCAAGGCTGGAAATATGTCTATGGTGGCAGTAACCCGAACACCTCTTTTGACTGTTCTGGTCTTACCCAGTGGTGCTACGGAAAAGCTGGAATTAGCCTGCCACGAACCGCACAGGCACAGTATGACGCAACCCAGCATATCCCATTGTCACAGGCACAGGCTGGCGATTTGGTCTTTTTCCATTCCACCTACAATACCAGTGACTATGTTACCCATGTAGGAATCTATGTAGGAAACAATCAGATGTATCATGCCGGAAATCCAATCGGCTATACCGATTTGACCTCTGCCTACTGGCAACAGCACATCATTTGTGCCGGAAGAATCAAACAATAGAAAGGACTTGAAATATGTTTAAGAAGAAAGAAAAAACAGAGAAAGCACCTAAGAATAAGAAAGTGCGTACCATGAAAGTCGGGACACATAAGAAATCTGTCCTGCTTTTGTGGGCGGTGCTTCTGGCAAGCACCAGCTTTGGTGTGTATAAGAACTTTACCGCCATTGACACCCACACGGTACATGAAAAAGAAATCATTCAGTTAAGATTGAACGATACCAACGGTATTGAGAATTTCGTCAAGAACTTTGCGAAAGCCTACTACTCATGGGATACAAGCAAGGAAGCCATTGAAGCAAGGACAACAGAAATCAGTAAATACCTTACCAAAGAATTACAGGACTTGAACGCTGATACCATCAGAACGGACATACCAACCAGTGCGACCGTTACAAATGTGCTGGTCTGGAATGTAGAGCAGTCTGGAACGAACGATTTTACCGTTGCCTACGAAGTAGATCAGCAGGTAAAAGAGGGAGAACAGACACAGGCAGTCACAGAAAACTACACCGTGACCGTTTATGTGGATAAGGACGGTGCAATGGTCATTACCCAGAATCCAACCCTTGCTCCGGCGGTACAGAAATCAAAGTATGAACCGAAAGTACAGGAAGCAGATGTCAGTGTCAGTTCCGACACAGTCAAGGACGCTACCGCTTTCTTGGAAACATTCTTTAAGCTGTATCCGACAGCTACGGAAAAAGAACTTGCCTATTACGTCAAAGACGGTGTGCTTGCTCCTGTTTCCGGCGACTATGTATTTTCGGAACTGGTAAACCCTGTCTTTACCAAAGACGGCGATAACCTCAAGGTCAGTGTGTCTGTGAAGTATCTGGATAACAAGTCGAAAATGACACAAATCTCACAGTATGAGCTGGTGCTTCATAAGGACGATAACTGGAAGATTGTAGAATAAGTTTGTAAAAAATGCTAAAAAAAGGCTTGCGTCATACTCTATATAGTATGCTCCGCAAGCCTTATTTCCATATATTCTATTTTGTTGTAGCTTTAAAAAGTCGTTCTGTACCGCTAATTTCAGCTAAGACAATATCCGTCATACGTTGTAGATTGGCAACATGATATGGATTAACTTGTTTTTCCCATTCTTCTGTATGTTGTTTTTGAATACCAGCAAGATATTCTTGTAAAACGGTCATACGCTGTTCTAATAGCGTCTTTTGTTCTTTTTCTGGTAAACAATCAAGGAAAAATGCTGTGATAGAAAAAATATTCGTATCATAATCGAACTTCAAAAAAGAAGTTCGCAAAGTTTCCAAAAATACTGCTTTTCCTTGTTCCGTGATTGAATAAACAGTTTTATCGGGCATATTACCGTCCTTCTGTATTTCACCAACGAGATATTGCTTTTTCTCTAGAGTTTTAATTGTGGCATATACAGTAGACGTTCCAATATTGAACCAATACTTGATATTCATGTAGTCTAAAGTTTTAACAATTTCATAGGCATTAAGTGGTTGATGAGTAATAAGCCCTAAAAGCATAGTAGCTGATTTTGATAACATATATTTCACACTCCTTGACAAATACAATGATTTAAGATACTCTATATATAGAGTAGTATTATATTATATTACTCTAGCTTGATTATAACACGAATATCTGGAAAATGAAAGAGAAAGGAGATGTGCTTATGCCACAATTAAATAAAGGCGGAAAATTCGTATTTGGACTATCTTTGATACATGATGATTTAACCGTTCAATTTCCAACGCAAGCACTTGAAGAATATCAAGTGCTAAATGATGATAAAATCATTATCTTTACAGGAAGTAAGGTTACGGGTGGGTTTTGCGTAACGACATATCCTCTATTATCTAAGTCAAAATTAAGTCATATTTTACATGAGTGTCCACAGTTAGAAAAACAGTCTATTCCACGAGGAACATTGGTTACATATAAAGGACGGAAATATGCGTGGCTTCCTCTAAAGGAAAATGGTAGTATTCAGTTTACATCACAGCTATTAAAACAGTTAAATCTTGATATAGGAAATGAATTGTTGTGTATTAGAAGTAGCGATATTGCATTTACAATGGGCGCAAAAGGACCACTCCTTGAAAAAGCCATAAATTACAATGGAAATATCGAGCGATATTAACGGGAGAAGTTTGTTATGGCAGATTACAAAAAGTTATCAGAGAGCACTTTTAATATGCAGGCAAAACCTACATGATACAGATAAGAACGGGAAACACGCAAGAACACTGTACCAGCACGTTATCAATCAATTAGAAACTATAAAATTTGATAATCTGCTGGACGTGGG
>ENA-OQDD01000302-OQDD01000302.1-human-gut-metagenome-genome-assembly--contig:-NODE-302-length-20787-cov-2.309293_pt1 | contig 20787 bp, 34 predicted proteins | sample MGYA00242507_ERZ504598 | MGnify/ENA primary metagenome ERZ504598 (study PRJEB26092, sample SAMD00036318) | human gut metagenome | host: Homo sapiens | study: EMG produced TPA metagenomics assembly of...
AGCCATGGCTTAAGGTCAATGAAAACTATAAGGCTATCAATGTTGCGGCGCAGGAAAAGGATCCTTCATCTGTTTTGAACTATTACAGGAGGCTTGTGGCACTCAGAAAGTCAGATGAATATAAGGAGCTGTTCACCTACGGCAGATGTGTTCCGGCATATGAGGATACAGATGGCATCATGGCTTATTACAGAGAGGATGAAAATAAGCGCGTGCTGGTTGTGGCAAATTTTGGCAGTAAAGAGGCACAAATCAGGCTGGATGGCAGTGTGAAAAAGGTGCTTTTGTCCAACACAAATGATGCTGAAAAGAGCACTCTTTCAGTGGGAGCATCCGAGCTTAAGCTTGAAAGCTGTGAGGTTTTGGTGGTGCTTGTAAAATAGCATAATTTGATACAGCATTAAAGAAACCAGGCTGATTTTTTACAAAAAGAGGCAGCTAAAAGAGATAATGAAGAGACAAGGAGGGCATAATGAGCAAAAACAATAATGAAAAATGGTGGAAAAAGGCGGTAGTTTACCAGATTTATCCAAAGAGCTTTCAGGATTCTAACGGAGACGGCTTTGGTGATTTACAGGGTATCATCAAAAGACTTGATTATCTTGAGACGCTTGGAATCAATGCAATATGGCTTTCGCCGGTATTCAAATCACCGCAGGCGGACAACGGTTATGACATTTCGGATTACAGGGATATTGATCCGACGTTGGCAGTCTCGATGATATGGAGGAGCTCATAAACGAGGCAAAGAAGCACAATATAAGGATTATGATGGATCTTGTCTTAAATCATTCTTCAAACGAGCACAGGTGGTTCAAGGAGGCTAAAAAGAGCAAGGACAATCCATACCATGACTACTATATTTGGAGAGACGGAGATGAAGGCGTGCCGCCAAGTGATATGAAGGCTTGTTTCGGTGGAAGCGCATGGGAATATGTGCCGGAAATCGGACAGTATTATTTCCATCAGTTTTACCGGAGCAGCCGGATTTAAACTGGGAGAATCCAAAGGTCAGAAGAGCAATCTACGATATGATTCTCTGGTGGATGGACAAGGGAGTCGGCGGCTTCAGACTTGATGTAATCGACCAGATAGCAAAAGAGCCGGACAAGAGAATCACCATAAACGGACCAAGGCTTCAGGAATATTTTAAGGAACTGAGCAGGGAGACCTTCCAGAAGGGCGACCTGATTACCGTGGGTGAGGCATGGGGCGCAGACACAGAGCGCGCAAAGCTTTACAGCAATCCGGATGGCAGCGAGTTTTCTATGGTGTTCCAGTTTGAGCACATAGGGCTTGACCAGAAGGAGGGCGGCGAGAAATGGGACCTTGCACCGCTTCCGTTTAAAAAGCTCAAAAAGATAATGGCTCACTGGCAGAATGAGCTCTACAACTGTGGCTGGAACAGTCTGTTCTGGGACAATCATGACCTGCCGCGTATCGTGTCAAGATGGGGCAATGACAGGGAGTACAGAGTGGAATCTGCAAAGATGCTGGCTATATTGCTGCACGGCATGCAGGGTACACCATACATCTATCAGGGTGAAGAGCTGGGCATGACAAATGTACAGTATGATATCGAGGATTATAAGGACTGTGAAATCATAAACATGTACCATGAGCGCCTTGAAAAAGGATACTCAAAGGATGAAATCATGAAGTCCATTTACGCAAAGGGCCGTGACAATGCAAGGACACCTATGCAGTGGGATGACTCGGCAAATGCCGGCTTCACCACAGGAACACCTTGGATAAAGGTAAATGACAATTACGACAAAATAAATGCCAAATCACAGGTGGATGACCCTGATTCAATCTTTAGCTGCTACAAGAAGCTTGTTCAGCTGAGAAAGGATTATCCGGTATTTGTTGATGGTAAATTCACACTTTTACTTGAGGATGATGAGAATATTTTTGCATACAGCAGAAAGAATGAAGAAAAAACCATGATTGTTGTGTGCAATTTCTTTGACAAGGAGATACCAATGCCGCTTGCAAAGGAGTGTGAGGGCATGGAGGTGCTGATTTCAAATTATAAGGATACCTCTGATATGTCAGTGCTCAGACCTTATGAGGCCAGGATGTATATACGATAGATAAAATTGATACCGCTTGTTTTTATAAAGGTGTTTTATAAAAGCAGGCGGTATTATTGTTTTTTTTAAGGATAATGTATATAATAAGTTACCGAAAAAATTCAATGGACGATGAAAGGAACCAATTCCATGTTTGATATAATAATAATAGGCAGTGGTCCGGCAGGATTGTCAGCAGCAATATATGCAAAGAGAGCCAATCTGAATGTGGCAGTAGCAGAAAAAGAATACGAGGGGACAGGCCAGATAGCCGAGAGCGGAAATGTGAACAACTATCTGGGGCTTCCCAACATAAACGGATATGACCTGGGAGAAAAATTCAGGGAGCATGCAGTGTCTCTTGATGTAGAATTTATCGAAAAAGAAGCAGTGCAGATAGAAGCAGTGCAAAATGGTGAGAAAGAAGAATCAGTGATATACAGAGTGAAATTCGATGATGACACGATAGCAGAGGCAAGAGCTCTCATCTATACCGCAGGAGCATATCCGAGAAAGGCAGGAGTGCCGGGAGAGGCTGAGTATACCGGTAAGGGAGTATCTTACTGCGCAATCTGTGACGGAGCATTCTATAAAGGAAAGACAGCCGCAGTGCTGGGCGGCGGAGATACCGCTTTGGATGATGCATTATATCTGTCCGATATATGTGAGAAGGTCTATCTGGTTCACAGAAGAGACAGCTTCCGCGGTGCACAGAGCACAGTTGAGCTCTTAAAGCAGAAAGAAAATGTAGAGCTTGTCCTAAACGAAACAGTGACAGAAATATATGGAGAAAAAAAGCCAACAGGCATAATGCTTAAAAGTGGCAGGACACTGGCTGTAGACGGAGTATTCGTGGCATATGGCTCAGTACCGCAGTCAGAGCTTATAAAGAATCTGGTGCAGCTCGATGAGAGAGGATATGTAGTGGCAGGTGAGGACGGCATCATATATGCTGCAACAAAAAATGGTGACCATGATAGAAGCGTCCAGCCGGGACTGTATGTGGCGGGAGATGTCCGTACCAAGACACTGCGTCAGGTGGTAACCGCAGTATCTGACGGCGCAAATGCCGCAACGACAGCCGCAGAGTATTTAAGGGACATTAATGGCTATAAACAAAATATATAACCACGCACAAATAATTTGTATAACTGATAGCATTGACTTTCATACCACGCGTTTGTATAATAATCTCATCAATTCCTAGTAACACAATAGACTATGTAAGAATTAACGAGAAGAAGAAAACAATGAGATTTAATACAAGCTTACTTCATGCCGGCGTGACAAGAGAGACAAATGGCTCTACACTGCCACCGGTATATCAGACAAGCGCCTTCGAGCAGGAGAGCGCGGCAGATCTGGAAAAAATATTTGAAAACAAAGCTCCGGCTACTGTTACACAAGAGTTGCCAATCCTACGATTACAGCTTTTGAGAACAGAATAACAAAGCTCGAGGGAGGAATAGCATCGGTGGCATGCGCATCAGGCATGGCGGCACTGATGAATACCTTCTTAAATATACTAAGCAGTGGAGATGAGCTCATCTCAAGCGCCAGCCTCTACGGTGGCACAATAGATTTGTTCCATGATCTTGAGGCCTTCGGCATCACAACCAGATATGTCGAGAACAACAACTGGCAGCAGATAGAGGACAGCATCAATGAGCATACCAGACTGATTTTTGCAGAGACTATCGGTAATCCCTGTCTGGATGTTACAGATATTGAGAAGCTTGCAGAGATAGCACACGCACATGATATACCGCTTGTAGTTGACAATACCACATCGACAGCTTACCTGATACAGGTTTTAAAGCATGGAGCTGATATCGTGGTCAATTCATCTTCCAAATATATAAATGGAAGCAGCAATGCAATCAGTGGTATTCTGACAGACTCAGGTAAGTTCAAATGGGACAAGAACAGATACCCAGGTTTTGCAGATTATGTGAAGTATGGACCTATGGCATTTGTCGCAAAGCTGAGAAACAGTCTTTTCAGAAATATGGGTGCCTGTTTAGCTCCGGTGAATGCATACTTAAATATTATAGGACTTGAGACACTCGGTCTTAGAATGGAAAGAGAATGCTCTAATGCACTCGAGCTTGCGTCATGGATAGAAAACAATTATCCTGACATAAAGGTTAATTATCCGGGGCTTTGTAGCAGCAAATGGCATGAAATAGCAAAAAAACAGCTCACAAACGGCTATGGAGCAATCCTTACAATCAGGGTTGGCAGCAAGGAAAAGGCATTTAAATTTATAGACAGCCTGACGATTCCATACACACTCAGCAATATCGGAGATACAAAGACACTTGTCATTCATCCGGGCTCCACAATCAGTCTTCACAGCACAGATAAGCAGAAGGAGGATGCAGGAGTATTTGAGGATCTTATAAGAGTCAGTGTGGGTATCGAGGATATAGATGACCTCAAGGATGATTTTGCACAGGCTTTTGCAAATATAGCTGATTAAGCCATCATAATAAGGTATCAATGTGTATGCAAATGAGAGCGTGCATATGCATTTACATATAAAACAAAACATTAACATATTTACACAGTAAGGAGATTAAAAATGGCGGAGAAAGTTGATTACGCGGCCTAAAAAAGGGCGGTTTCATGAGACAGAAGCAAAAGGGCTGTTTCTCGCTTAGAATTGCGGTTGTAGGAGGAAATCTTACAGCAGAAAATATCAAAACAGTAGCAGAGGTTGCTGAGAAATACGGACACGGATATGTTCATATGACATCGCGTCAGGGTATTGAGATTCCTTTTATCAAGGTTGAGGATATCAATGTGGTAAAAGAGGAACTGGCAAAGGGCGGTGTAGGAACAGGTGTCTGCGGACCGAGAGTACGTACTGTCACAGCGTGTCAGGGCTCAGAAATCTGTCCTAGCGGATGTATCGATACATACACTCTGGCTAAGGAACTTGATGAAAGATACTTCGGAAGAGAGCTTCCTCACAAGTTCAAGTTTGGTGTCACAGGCTGTCAGAACAACTGCTTAAAGGCTGAGGAAAACGATGTCGGAATCAAGGGTGGCATGACAGTGGAGTGCAGCCATGACGATTGTATCCAGTGTGGTGTATGTGTGAAGGCATGCCGCGAGGATGCACTTAGCATGGAGGATGGCAGGATTGTCATCGACAGAGACAAATGTAACAACTGTGCGCGCTGCGTAAAGAGCTGTCCGACAGATGCATGGAAGGGAACTCCGGGATATATCGTATCGTTTGGAGGACTTTTCGGAAACCACATCTATAAAGGAGAGCAGCTTGTTCCGATTATCCGCGACAAGGAAACTCTTTTCAGAGTGACAGATGCAGCAATTAGTTTCTTCGAGAAGCATGCAAACGGTGGTGAGCGTTTCAGACTTACTCTTCAGAGAGTGGGCGAGGAAGAGTTCAAAAAGAGATTCAGGCAGCATACGAGGTAAATAATCCCCATGTATAGCAGGAAATATCCGGCATGCATAAACAACAACGGTTACGGCAAAAATATAATAAATATGAGTATAGGAAGGGAGATGCAAAATGGCAGATATAGCATTCGACGATCAGGTAGATATAACTGACAAGGTTTGCCCTCTTACATTTGTAAAGGCAAAGGTAGCAATAGAGGAATTAGATGACGGTGAGGTGCTTGCAATCCGTATGAATGATGGAGAGCCGGTACAGAACGTTCCAAGAAGCATGAAGGAAGAGGGACACAAGATACTTAAGCTCGAGGACAACGAGGATGGAACATACACTCTTTACGTCAGAAAGGTTGAGGACTAATCATGGCAGCAAGAATTTCAAAGGCGGATTTCGATGAAAAAGTATTAAAAAGCAAGCTTCCGGTAATTGTTGATTTTTACTCGGATTCATGTGTGGCCTGCAAGAAGCTGGCACCGGTTCTCGGAGATATCGAGGATGATTATGAGGATAAGCTTCACGTATACAAGGTCAACACAAACTTTGACGGAGAGCTCGCTGATGAGTATGAGGTGACTGCGAATCCGACACTGCTTTTCGTAAAAGACGCAGAGGTCTTAGACAGAAAGGTCGGCGCACAAAAGCCTGCCGATTTGAAAGCATGGGTTGAAGAATTATTATAGTCTTTAGATTATTATATAAAGCAGTCTGATACAGGATAATAACACATACAGATACCACAATCTGTGACACAGGAGGAAATAAAATGACTATCACAGTAGCAGGAGAGAAGAAAGAATATAAGGATGGACTTACATTACCGGAGCTTATCGAGCTTGAGAATGTAGATATGCCTGAGTATGTAACAGTTTCAATAAATGAGGAATTTGTTGCCACAGATGATAAGCCAAAGACAGTGCTTAAAGATGGCGACAATGTAGAGTTCCTTTACTTCATGGGAGGTGGATGCTAATGGCAATGACTGATGAGCAGATCGAGCGCTATTCACGCCACATTATCCTTAATGAGGTGGGCGTTAAAGGTCAGAAGAAATTATTAAAGGGCAAGGTGCTTATTATCGGTGCCGGCGGACTTGGAGCTCCGGCAGCAATGTATCTTGCAGCAGCGGGAGTTGGCACAATCGGTATTGTGGATGCGGATGAGGTAGATTTATCCAACCTGCAGAGACAGATTATCCACGGAACAGCCGATGTGGGAAAAGCCAAGGTAAAGTCAGCAAAAGAGACAATGAACGCCATGAACCCGGACGTTCAGGTCAATACATACCGTATGTTTGTAGATGCGTCAAATATCAGAGAACTTATCAGGGAATATGATTTCATCATCGATGGAACTGACAATTTCCCGGCAAAGTTCTTAATCAACGATGCATGTGTGCTTGAGAAAAAGCCGTTTTCACATGCAGGAATCATCCGTTTCAAGGGTCAGCTCATGACATATGTGCCGGGAGAGGGACCTTGCTACAGATGTGTATTCAAGAATCCGCCACCAAAGGATGCAGTGCCTACATGTAAGCAGGCAGGCGTTATCGGAGCTATGGGCGGAGTATCGGTTCGCTTCAGGCTATGGAGGCTATCAAGTATTTAATCGGTGTCGGAGAGCTGCTCACAGGATATCTGCTTACATATGATGCACTCACCATGGAGTTCCACAAGATTAAGCTTCCAAAGGATACACACAACTGTGCAGTCTGTGGCGACCATCCGACCATTCTCGAGCCAATCGACTACGAGCAGGAGGTCTGCGAGGAGACAGCGGGCAGATTTGATGCATCTCGTACACAGGAATAAAAAGACAGTAAGGAAAGGAACGATATGAGTATCATAAGAATGAAATATCCGTTTCTGGATGAAATAGCAAAATATGCTAAAGAGCATCTGCCGGAGGAAGCGTGCGGTCTGATAGCAGGCAGTGAGGACGAAAACGGTCGTCTCATCACAAAGGTATATTACCTGACGAATACAGACCATGCCGAGGACCATTTCACAATGGATCCAAAAGAGCAGCTGGCAGCCATAAAGGACATGAGAGCAAACGGTCTTAAGCCGCTTGGCAACTGGCATTCACACCCGTCTAGCCCTTCAAGGCCATCGGATGAGGATATAAAGCTTGCATATGATCCGAATGCGAGCTACATGATAATGTCGCTTATGGCAGAAAATCCTGTAATCAACTCGTTTCATATCGAGGGTGGACAGGTCACGAAAGAGGATTTACGAATATATTCTGATGAATATTACTTCTAAATCATATGTTAATGTTTTGAGTCGCAGCGAAAGCTGCAAAGAAAAGTCAGCTTCATCGAAGATGGCTTTTCTTTTTTAAAGAAAGATGTTATTATAGCATGTATATTTAATAAAACGAAAGAGCGTGCGAAAATGAAATTAAAAACAAAGGAACTTACAACATGTGCACTTTTTGCGGCGCTTATAGCAGTTGGAGCATTTATCAAGATTGATATTCCGCTTCCTATGTACACCATGCATTTTACATTACAGTGGTTTTTTGTGTTGATGGCGGGATTTCTGCTCGGGGCAAAGCTTGCACCGATTAGCGTGATAGTGTATCTGTGCATAGGACTGGTGGGAGTGCCTGTATTTGCGGCAGGCGGTGTCCTACATACATTTTAAGACCGGGATTTGGATTCCTCTTAGGCTTTGTGCTTGCAGCATTTTTAATCGGAGCTATCACGGAAAAGCTTAAAAAGACCAATGCGTTTACACTCATTCTTCCGGCAACGGTCGGACTGGTGGCATATTATACAGTTGGAGCGATATACTTTTACTGCATGAAGAATTTCTATGCGGCAACACCTGTCAGCTGGGGCATCGTAATAGTAGATTACTGTCTGATAACGGTTGCACCGGACTTTATATTATGCGTATCGGCAGCAGTGTTTTCTGCCAAGCTTCGTCCTGTTTTTGAAGGAATGCTCAATGGATACAGTGTGAAGCATAAGGCAAAAAATAAAGCATAAAGCGTATAATAAAGTATAAAATAAGGCATGAAATAATGTATGAAATAAAGTATGGATATGGTATTACAGGGAGATAAAAATGGCGTATTTTCCGATGTTTGTGGATATGACGGAAAGAGAGTGTCTGATCGTCGGCGGTGGAAATGTGGCATACCGCAAGGTGAGTGTAATGCTGGATTTTGGCGCGAAGGTCACGGTTGTGCAGAGGATATATGTGATGAGCTGAGAAAGCTTACAATTGATGATATAGCAAGCGAGGATAAAACGGGCTCATATACGGCAAATAAAGAAAACAATCAGACGGACTCGGATGCAGCAGATAGAATTACGTTCATAAAGAGAAGGTTTGAACGAAAAGACTGTGATGGCATGGAAATGGTTATCGCTGCCACTGATGACAATGCTTTAAATCATGAGATTGCAGAGTATTGCAAAGCTAATGGCATCATGGTAAATGCGGTCGATCAGAAGGCTGATTGCAGCTTTATTTTTCCGTCATACATAAAGGAAAAGAATCTTGTTGCGGCATTTTCGAGCGGAGGAAACAGCCTGTGCTGACTCAGTATCTGAAAGGCAAAGAGCAGGAGATTCTTACTCCGTTTCTTGGTGAGCTGAACGAATACATGGGACAAATCCGCGAAAAAGTAATAGCGCAATATGACACGGAAGCCGAGAGAAAGCGTGTGTTTAAAGAAATCTTGTGTGCAGCTATTGATAATGGAAGGATTCCAGAAATATAGTTTAAAGTATGGTATTACAGATTTTAAGTTGTTGTTCATTTATAAATTATAAATGGAAAATGGCATGATCCGTAGGAGAGTAAAATGAAGTATTTAATAGGAACGAGAGGCTCAAAGCTTGCTCTTGTTCAGACTGATTACGTGATAGATAAGTTAAAAAGAGCATATCCGGATGATGATTTTAAGGCTGTTATCATAAAGACAACAGGCGATTTAGAGCAGAAAAAGGCACTCGATAAGATTGGCTCAAAGGGTATCTTCGTAAAGGAGATAGAGGACGAGCTTTTATCGGGAAAGATTCATATGGCAGTCCATTCCATGAAAGACATGCCTGATGAACCGGCAGCAGGGCTTACATTTGCAAAGGCATGGAAGCGTGAAGATCCAAGGGATGTTTTGGTGCTAAAAATGCCGCTTCACTGGATGAGCTTCCTCATGGTGCCGTGATAGGAACCGGAAGCAAGCGCAGAAGTATCAGCTTTTAAAGCTGCGTCCTGACCTTAAGGTGGTTGGCATACGCGGAAATATCGATACGAGGCTTCGTAAGCTATATGATGGTGAAATTATATATGAAGAGGTTTCCGATAATACTGTAAATAACAATGAGATAGCTAACGAAAAACAGAATAAGTATAACGAATACAGGCTGGATGGAATCGTACTTGCAGCGGCGGGAATAAAGCGTATCGGAAGAGATTCTGAGATCACACAGTACTTTTCGGAGGATGATATGATTCCGGCTCCGGCACAGGGCACACTGGCGCTTGAGCTACGTGCTGACAATGCTAAGCTGATGGCAAAGCTTGGTGCTTTGTCAGATGAGAAAACCAATCTGTGCGCAGGCATTGAAAGAGAATTTTTAAAGCGGATCGGTGGAAACTGCCATCTGCCTGTGGCTGCATACTGTGATATTGTAAGTGAAAAAGACCGCGGTAATGACAGCAACAAAAATAACAGGCTAAAGCTTCTTGCGATGTTTGGCTCAGAGGATGGAAAACAGCTTGCAAGGACAGAGCAGGTATGGGATATGACATCAGACAGAAACGATATTGTGGAGCGTGCGGTGCACGATATTCGGTATAAATTAGAAATCGACTAAAAATATCAAGTCATAATTTTTAATCATAATAATTCAGTAGAAAAATAAATAGGAAAATCATGAGAGAAAACACAGGAAAAGTAGTATTAGTTGGAGCAGGACCGGGAGATACGGGCCTGCTCACTTTAAAAGGAGAAAAATATATAAAACAGGCGGATTGTCTGGTGTATGACAGGCTGTCATCACCAGAGTTTCTTTCAATGGTAAAGGCAGGCTGTGAGCTTATTTATGTGGGCAAGGAAAATCACAAGCATGTCATGAAGCAGAATGCCATAAACGAGCTTTTGTACGAGAAATCAAAATATCATGAGCTTGTAGTCCGTTTAAAGGGCGGAGATCCGTATGTCTTTGGAAGAGGCGGAGAGGAAGCTCTCTACCTGGTAGATAGAAATGTGGAGGTAGAAGTGGTACCGGGTGTAAGTTCGTCGGTTGCAGCGCTTGCGGCTGCAGGAATACCTATCACACACAGAGGTATAGCAAAAGGCTTTCAGGTCATCACTGCGCACAGCAGAAAGGATGAGGAGGCAGATATAGACTATTCCCTTCTTACAGATGAGACAATCACCTGCGTATTTTTGATGGGACTTGCGCATGTAAAAAGCATTGCAGCAGAGCTTATGAAAGCAGGACGAAGATCGGATACTCCGGCAGCAGTGATATCGAACGGCACACTTGCCGCGCAGCGCAAAAGTATAGGAACGCTTGCGGATATCGGAGAAAAAATCGAGGAAGCAAAGCTGACATCACCGGCTATAATCGTTGTGGGAGATGTGGTTTCAATGAATGACAGGCTTGATTTCTTTGAAAAAAGACCGCTGTTTGGAAGAAAGATCACAGTACCGTATATCAAAACAAACGAATTGATAGCAAAATTACAGCAGCTTGGAGCAGATGTCACACCGGTTAAGACAGGCATAATAAAGCCGATAATAATTCCTGAATTTGCCGATAAAGTAAGATCGGCAGACTGGATTGTTTTTACAAGCAAAAATGGTGTAAGATCATTTTTCTATAATCTGGAGATGGCAGGGGCTGACATCAGGCTTATAGCAAGTGCAAGGTTTGCAGTGGTGGGAAAAGCTACAGAAAAAGAGCTTGCAAAGCATCACATAAATGCAGATATTATTCCGGCAGAACAGACCGGAAAAGGACTTGCAGGAAAATTGAGTTCGTATATGGGCGATAATGATGAAATCAAAGTCTGCATTTTCTCGGCAAAGGAGGCTTCACCTGACCTTGAGGCAGGGCTTAAAGAAATATGTGAATTAGAAAAAATTGATGCATATGTAAATGAGCAGGCATATGAGAGTATTCCTGAAAGCATTGGAAACATGGTAAGTGAAGCTGTTTTTACAAGCGCATCAAATGTGGAAAGATTTTTTCATATGCTGCCGGAGAATGCATACGTGGAAACAGCATACTCGATAGGTGAAAAAACAACAGCAGCATTAGAGCAGCACAATGTCAGAGAGATAGTACAAGCTGATGATAGCAGTTATGAAGCGTTGGTAGATAAAATATCTTATAAAGATGCTTTTAAAGATTAAGAATTTATGGTGACAAAAGTTATATAAAGTTATATATAAATGCAAAGTTATATAAGGTTATATAACTTATATACGAAACAAAAAGTTATATAAAGTTATATAAGGGGAAAACAAAATGCAAAATCCATTTACATTATCATTCGGGAAAAAACCACTGCAATATATATCAAGAATCTCACAGACCAATCAGATAGTAGAGACATTTAGGTCAGAAAATCCTGCAAACCAGCTTTTTATGATAACCGGGGTAAGGGGATCGGGCAAAACGGTTATGATGACCAATATAGTATCAGAGATAAAGAAGGATGAGGAATGGCTGACAGTTGAACTTAACCCTACGAGAGATATGCTTCAGAGCCTTGCAGCTAAGATTTACAGTATGCCTCAGATGAATAAAATATTTGTCAATGCAAAACTGGATTTTTCAGCGTTTGGACTGGGCGTTTCCATAGAAAATGCAGCACCGGTTACGGATATAGAAAATGTGCTGGAATTGATGCTTGAAAATATAAAGAAACATAATAAGCGGTTACTCATTTCAGTTGATGAGGTTACGAACTGTGAATTTGTAAAAGTATTTGTCAGTTCATTTCAGATATTTCTGAGACAGGATTATCCTATTTTTCTGCTTATGACGGGGCTGTTTGAAAATATATATGATCTGCAGAACGACAAGGCACTTACATTTTTGTACAGGGCGCCTAAGATAATGCTTGAGCCACTTAGCTTTACAGCAGTCAGGAAACACTATATGGATATTTTTGAACTGGATCAAAGAGAGGCAGACAAAATGGCAGCTCTTACAAAGGGATATCCTTTTGCATTCCAGGTATTGGGATATCTTTACTGGGAAAACAGGATGATCACACGATAGAAGATATTTTACCGGAATATGATCAGTGCCTTGATGAGTATGTGTACAGTAAAATCTGGTCGGAGCTGTCAGAGCTTGATAAAAAATATTGTTGGAAATATCAGTAAGTGGTGAAGAAAAGGTAAAAGAAATCAGAGAAAAACTGGATATGAATTCAGGATTATTCTCGGTATATAGAGACCGGCTCAAAAGAAAGGGGGTTATAGATACCTCTGAGTACGGTAAAATTACTCTCACACTTCCACGATTTGAAGAATTTGTCAAAACGCGCCAAATGTAATATACTATATCCATCTGAAACATTAACATAATAAAGGAGAAGCACAATGAAAGAATACAGTATAGGTACAAAGTGTGTACAGGCAGGCTATGCAGCCGGAAACGGAGAGCCGAGACAGATTCCGATTATTCAGTCAACTACATTCAAATATGACACAAGCGAGGACATGGGAAAGCTTTTTGACCTTGAGGCAGAGGCTATTTCTACAGCAGACTGCAGAATCCGACCTGTGACACGGTAGCAAGAAAAATCGCAGCTATGGAGGGTGGCACTGCTGCCATGCTCACATCATCAGGACAGGCAGCCAATTTCTATGCCATGTTCAACATATGTGAGTGCGGAGACCATATCGTGCATCATCATCCATCTATGGAGCACCTTCAACCTCATCGCGGTAACTATGGCAAAGATGGGTATTACAGCTACATTCGTATCTCCTGATGCTACAGAGGAGGAACTGAATGCAGCATTCAGACCGAACACAAAGCTTATGTTTGGTGAGACTATTGCCAATCCTGCGCTTACGGTGCTTGATATAGAGCTTTTTGCAAAGGTGGCACACGAGCACGGAGTACCGCTTATAGTGGACAATACCTTCCCTACACCTGTAAACTGCAGACCAATTAAGTGGGGCGCAGATATTGTCACACACTCTACCACAAAGTACATGGACGGACACGGAGCCACACTCGGCGGAGCATCGTAGACAGCGGCAAATTCGACTGGATGGCACATGCAGATAAATATCCGGGACTGTGCACACCTGATGACAGCTATCATGGCATCACATATGCAGAGAAATTCGGCAAGGAAGGTGCGTTCATCACTAAATGTACAGCACAGCTTATGCGCGATTTTGGTTCTATGCAGTCACCACAGAATGCATTTATGCTGAATCTTGGCCTTGAGTCACTTCATGTGCGTATGCCAAAGCATGTGGAAAATGGACAGGCAGTGGCTGAATTTTTGGAAAATCATCCAAAGGTTGCCTATGTAAACTACTCAGGGCTTCCTTCAAACAAATACTATGAGAGAGCACAGAAGTATCTTCCAAACGGAGGCTGCGGAGTCGTATCATTTGGCTTAAAGGGCGGCAGAGAGGCAGCGTCTGCATTTATGAAGGCATTAAAGCTTGGTGCAATCGAGACACATGTGGCAGATGCGAGAACCTGCTGCTTAAATCCGGCAACAAGCACGCATCGTCAGATGAATGATGAGCAGCTTAAGGAAGCAGGAGTGCCGGCAGAGCTTATCAGAATAAGCTTAGGTCTTGAGGACAAGGTGGATTTGATTGCAGATATCTCAAACAGCACTCGACGCTATAAAATAAAATATATATTCATAAAATACACAAAAAGAACAAAATTAGTAAAAACAAAACTTTACGAAATGACTTACTAATGATATAGTAGTGATAGGTATGAAAGAGTTTTAATAATTTATTTGTTTTTGTGGGAATTATTATGAGTAACAGATTTGATGATGAAAACAAAATAGAGATGGATATAAAGACCGCATTCGCCTCTTGGGGAAAGTATGTTTTTAAGTGCTTTCCGCAGGAAGGCCGTTTGAGGTCTTTTTTATCAGAGGATTCATTAGATGACTCAGAGGAGAAAAATGTGGATATTATAAACAATCCGTTTATAGACAGCATGGTTGACAGGAATAATCTGCTGAAGGCTGTTAAACAGATTGCAGATGGAGAAAAATTTGCTACTGTAGTACTGCATGCCAAGGAAGGAACAGATACCTACAGGATATCATTCAAGTCGATTTGCTTTGATGATGCTGGCAGAACAGTTGAGGCAATAGGGCTTGCTGAGCAGCTTGATGAGCGTCTTAACGAGAGTGAGATGGTGAATGCTTTAGGAAGCAACTTCAACAGTATCTACTATGTAGATGTAGACAACAATAAGATGTATCCATACAGGATGAATCCTTCTGTCCGTGCTATGTTTGGAGAAGTGCTTGAGTCAAAACCGGGCTATAATGAGATGATGGAACAGTATGTAAATGCTATCGTCTTAGAAGAGGATAAGCTTCACATGCTTTTAGAGACATCAATTAATAATCTGCGCAGGCAGTTTTTGATAAAGGATACCTATCAGCATGATTACCGCATCGTGAGGGATGGACAGGTACAGTATTGCAGAGCAAAGTTTGTCAATGTGTCTGGCGTGGGAGAGCTGCACAAGATGATAGCGGGCTTTTCGGATATAAGCCCGGAGAAGCAAAGAGAGCTTGAGCGTATAGCGTATGTGGATGCAGTGACCGGAGGCAACAATTACGAGAGTTTTAAAAAGAAGCTGCGTGACAGAAACGTATCAGGATATCTGATTTCCATGGATATTCACTCCTTCAAGATAGTGAACTCCATCTGTGGTGTGGCAAAGGGCGATGAGGCGCTTAGATGGATTTCTGAAAATATACGCGGTGTTGTAGGATATAATGACATATCAGGTCATATAAATGCAGACAGATTTGTTATTTTCTTTGCGGATGACAAGATAAATAAGGTTATCAGAAAGATAGAGACCATCAATTACAGCTTATTAAGGTTTCAGAATCCTTAAAGATTCCAAAGATTCAGCCATACTTTGGTGTGACAAAATGGGAGCCGGGCAAAAAGGTTGAGGAAGCATACGGCGAGGCCAACTTTGCCAAGAATCGGATCAAGGAGCGGAAGGACGTGCTCTATCAGATATACAGTCAGGCCGATACAGAAAGGATTGTCGAAGAAAAGCAGATGGAGGATAACTTCTACCGGGATTTAAATGACAATCATTTTGAGATATGGTATCAGCCCAAGTATGCTCCAAAGACCAACAAGCTGGTCGGTGCAGAGGGACTTGTCAGGTGGAGAAGAGAAAATAATGAGATTATTCCGCCATCCAAATTTATACCGCTTTTTGAAAGAAACGGCATGATTAAGGCGCTTGATGAGTATGTATCCGCGAGGTGTGTACACATCAGAGAAGATGGCTTGATGAAGGGAAAAAATAGTTCCTATCTCAATCAACCTGTCCAGAGCGAGCCTTGTACTTTGAGTCTGTGGTCAAAAGATATCATGATATAGCAAGAAGAATCGGCATATACACACATCTTGTGCCTATAGAGATTACAGAGAGTGCAGCGGTCGATAATGATGAAATCAAGAGTATTGCGGAATAAATTCCATGGCAATGGATTTCCACTTTTGGTGGATGATTTTGGCTCAGGCTATTCATCACTTGTTACCCTCAATATGAAGTGCTTTGATACACTCAAAATCGACAAGAGCCTGATTGACTATATAGGAGATTCAAATGGTGAGAGGCTGCTTGTGCACACGATAGCACTGGCCAAGGAGCTGGAATCTGCGTGACCGCCGAGGGTGTTGAGAGTCAGGAGCAGGTAGAGTTTTTGAAGAATATAGACTGCGACAGTATACAGGGCTTTTATTATTCAAAGCCACTGCCGTTAACAGAGTATGAGATGCTTTTGGATTGATAAATATAAAAAATATAAGCAGTATAAAAGAGCCGGTCATGTGACCGGCTCTTTTGAGGGGAGTATAAATAATTAATAAGAGGTATAACATTGAAAAGATTTCTCTCTTCGGAAACATTATAAAATAACAGTAATTAAAAAGCAATACTTTGAAACACAAAATAATATAATTTTAACAAAACGAGTTAATTTATTAAAGAGCTAAAGTACTAAAGCACCGGCTGTAATGATTTTGGTGATTTATCGCAGTTCACATCTCATAATAAAATGAATATCATAATGTAAATTCGTATTTTGGCGTATGGATGTATGAAATTTAAAATAGTTTATGCGGATGAGCTTTATAAGGTGCAAAAAGAAATGAATGCACTGCTTATAGATATAAGAACAAGAGAGGAATATGACAGGTCGCACTGGAAAGGCGCACTCAGTATGCCTATGGATATCACGGATTCATATGAGAGTGAACTCGATGCGTCACAGAGTGTGATTTTTACTGCACGCATGGTGGAAGCAGCATGAAGCTGGCCAGATATCTGGGAAATCGCGGTTTTGATACAGCGACAGTCATAGGTGGATACAATGCTATGTGCGGATATCAAAAAAGTTGCAGAAATATGGCTGAAACTATTTAAAAAAATTGAAATTTATGCAACAATATTAGATAACAATGTAAAGTACAATTATAGAAAGGCAGTTACACAATATATGAATAGATTTGAGCTTGTTGTGCCATGTCATTTTGGCCTTGAGGCAGTAGTCAAGAGGGAGATATATGATCTGGGATATGAGATAACACGTGTGGAGGACGGCAGGGTATCGTTTGAGGGCGATGCTGAGGTATATGCAGAGCGAATATATTCTTAAGAGGCGCAGAGAGAGTATTACTTCAGGTAGGACGCTTTAAGGCTGCCACATTTGATGAGCTTTTTGAAAATGTAAAGGCTCTCCCATGGGAAAATTATATTCCCAAGGACGGCAGATTCTGGGTGAAAAAGGCTTCTTCCATAAAGAGTAAGCTTTTCACCATCTGATATACAGTCTATCGTGAAAAAGGCTATGGTTGAGAGAATGAAGAGGTCTTATCACATTGACTGGTTCCCGGAGGACGGAGCACAGTATCCGGTAAGGGTTTTTCTGTACAAGGATGAGGTGATGGTGACACTTGATACATCGGGGGATTCCCTTCACAAGAGAGGATACCGTCTGGCAACGAGCAAGGCGCCGCTGACTGAGACACTTGCAGCATCGCTCATCATGCTTACACCATGGCATGCAGACAGAATACTTGTGGATCCGTTTTGCGGCAGTGGTACATTTCCGATAGAGGCAGCCATGATGGCAGCAAACATAGCACCGGTATGAACAGGGAGTTTACAGCTGAGAGCTGGACCAATATCATACCAAGAAAGCTGTGGTATGAGGCTGTGCAGGAGGCAGAGGATATGATAGATAAGGATGTGCAGGTGGACATCCAGGGCTATGACATTGACCCTGATGTGGTGGCTGCAGCCAGGGAAAATGCCAAGAGAGCCGGAGTGGAGCACATGATTCATTTCCAGCAGAGGGCTGTGGCCGACCTGCATCACCCGAAGAAGTACGGATTTATTATCTCAAATCCTCCATACGGTGAGCGACTCGAGGAGAAATCAGCGCTCCCGGCACTGTATTCACAGATTGGAGAAGCTTATAAGAGGCTTGATGCATGGTCGATGTATCTGATTACGAGCTATGAGGATACAGAGCGCTATATCGGCAGAAAAGCTGACAAAAACAGGAAAATCTACAATGGTATGATAAAGACATATTTTTATCAGTTTATGGGGCCTAAGCCTCCGAGAAGGAAAAAGGATTAGCAGGGTATATGAAATATTCAAAGAGATATATTGCATTTACATTCATCTTGGCACTTATCTTTGTGTCTAATTTTTACATATATGCAAAGGACAGCTCTACACTTGGCGCGTTCAGAGGAGCACAGATAGATAATACTATATGGAGTCCGCTTGTGGCTGCTGATGTAAATGGCACCACCATCAGGCTTAGGATAGAAAATAAGGAGTATACGAGCGAGGATGAGCATGTGTATATGGATGAGAACAGGAATATAATGGTTCCCGTGTCTATGCTTCGCGATGCACTAAACAGCAGTGCACATGTATACAATAAAAATGAGCTTCTGGTGGAAAAGCACAGTCTGACAGCTGATTTCAAGCTGGCAGACGACAATGGCTTTGTACAGTATAAGGGGCAGTTTTATGCAAGCTTAGACAAGCTGTCTAAACTTTTGGATATGACCTGCAGCTTTGATACGGCGACAAATACACTCACTATGACAGACAAATCCGAGGGTGTATCAACGGTGCCAACAAAGTATGATCTGAGAGAAAGACAGCGTGTGTCACTAATCAGGGATCAGGCAGCTATGGCACCTGTTGGGCTTTTGCGGCCACAAGTGCACTCGAGTCAGCCTTATGCCGGAGGAGCAGCTTTTGTTTTCCGTGGATCATATGAGTATGAGCAATTCATTCAACGTCAATCAGTATGATGGTGGAGAGTATACCATGGGAATGGCATATCTGGCAGCATGGCAGGGACCGGTTTATGACGCGGATGATCCTTACGGAGATGGAGGTGACACGCGATGATCTTGCTGCAGTAAAGCATGTGCAGCAGATGCTTATCATAGATGGAAAGGACTATCAGGCATAAAGGAGGCTGTTTTCAAATATGGTGGTGTGCAGACATCGCTTTACAGTACAATATCAAGCTCCAGGACAAAGACGCCTTATTACAATAAGCAGACTAATTCTTACTGTTACATGGGTCAAGATAAGCCAAATCATGATGTGGTTATAATTGGCTGGGATGACAATTACCCTAAGGAAAACTTCAATGTGGATCTGGAAGGAGATGGAGCCTTTATATGCCAGAACAGCTGGGGCAGCAGTTTTGGAGACAATGGGGTGTTCTATGTGTCATACTACGATACAAATGTGGGCACGCACAATGTTGTTTATACAGATATAGAGAGTGCTGACAATTATGATAATATATACCAGAGTGACCTGTGTGGCTGGGTAGGAAAGATGGGCTACGACAAGGAGGATATGTACGGAGCCAACATATTTACCGCACAGTCGGCTGAATCGCTAAGGGCTTCCGGCTTTTATGCTACAGCAGCGGATACCTCATACAAGCTGTATGTAGTTAAGAATTTTGAGAATGAGTATTCTTTTAAAAATAAGACGCTGGTGGCTGAGGGGTCACTAAAAAATGCAGGCTATTACACTGTTGATTTTGATGAGCCTGTTGATTTGGAGTCCGGTGAGCGTTATGCCATTGTACTTTATATAAATACACCGGGCTCGACTCATCCGATGGCTATAGAGTACACTCGGGAGAAGCATACATGTCTACGGTCAATCTGGATGATGGCGAGGGCTATATCAGCTATGATGGTGTGGCATATATCAATGTAAAGGAAAAACAGGATTGTAACCTCTGTATAAAGGCCTTTTCTGATAACAGATGATATGGCAAAAGCACTGAAGGAAGGAAATATATTATGACAAAAATCATATTTGCAACAGGAAACAAGGATAAGCTCAGAGAAATCAAAGAGATACTTTCAGACTGTGATGTGGATATCCGTTCAATGAAGGAAGCAGGTATCAATGTGGATATAGTGGAGGATGGGAAGACCTTTGAAGACAATGCGCTGATTAAGGCACGCGCAATAGCGGCACACACAGATGCAATTGTTCTCGCAGACGACTCAGGACTTGAGATTGACTATCTGAATAAGGAACCGGGAGTATATTCAGCGCGCTATATGGGCGAGGATACTTCCTATGATATAAAGAATAATAACCTTATAGAACGCCTTGACGGTGTGCCAAAGGAGAAACGTACAGCCCGCTTTGTGTGTGCTATCGCCGCAGTGCTGCCGGATGGAAAGGAACTTGTGACCAGACAGACTATGGAGGGCTATATAGGATGGGAGATAGCGGGAGCCAACGGCTTTGGTTATGATCCTATCTTCTATTTAGATGAGTACGGCTGCTCTTCTGCAGAGCTTACTCCCCAGCAGAAGAATGCTATAAGCATCGAGGCAAGGCCCTTCGCGCCATGAAAGAGATGCTTGTGAAGGTGATCTAGAGTATAGGCGTTCAATTGCAACGCATACGGATAAAATGCCTGCCGGCAAGCTCTTTTAAGCTGACCGGCAGCCATTTTAAAAAAAAATATAAAAAAA
>ENA-OQDD01000303-OQDD01000303.1-human-gut-metagenome-genome-assembly--contig:-NODE-303-length-20784-cov-2.032241_pt1 | contig 20784 bp, 32 predicted proteins | sample MGYA00242507_ERZ504598 | MGnify/ENA primary metagenome ERZ504598 (study PRJEB26092, sample SAMD00036318) | human gut metagenome | host: Homo sapiens | study: EMG produced TPA metagenomics assembly of...
CAAACTTCGCTCAGACAGTGATGCAGCCGGCTCATAACGCAGATTTCTGAGAACTAAGAATATCTAAGACCCCTGCAAATGCACTCCAAATAAAATATTTTTCTGCGCTGTTTTGTTGCAGGTTGTCATGCGTCCCTTTCCATAACAAACTTTTTTAAAATTTCCTCCATCCCGACTTGAAATAAGAAAGCCTCTGACGTATAATAAACCCGAAAGTAGAAAGGCGCTGCTTTTAAGCAGGGTCTTTTTTTACAGATTTTGAATATATAAAAAATTCAGGAGTGAAAAAAGTTATGACCAAGATCAGAACAAGATTTGCACCAAGCCCTACAGGCAGAATGCATGTTGGAAATTTAAGAACAGCATTATATGCATACCTTATTACAAAACATGAAGGCGGAGATTTCATCCTCCGTATTGAAGATACAGACCAGGAACGTTACGTAGAAGGCGCTGTAGATATTATCTACCGTACTCTTGCAAAAACAGGACTTCTCCATGATGAAGGCCCAGACAAGGACAAAGGCTTTGGACCGTATGTTCAGAGTGAGCGTCAGGCACAGGGAATCTATCTGAAATATGCACAGCAGTTAGTAGAACAGGGTGATGCATACTACTGTTTCTGTAAGAAGGAAGAACTGGAAGGTATGAAACGTGTTGTGGCAGGAAAAGAGATTTCCATTTATGACAAACGCTGCCTTAAACTTTCCAAAGAAGAAGTACAGCGTCGTCTTGATGCAGGAGAACCACACGTAATCCGTTTCAATATGCCAACAGAGGGAACTACAACATTCCATGATGTAATCTACGGAGATATCACAGTAAACAATGAGGAACTGGAAGATCTGATCCTGATCAAATCTGACGGATACCCAACTTATAACTTTGCAAACGTAATCGATGACCATTTAATGGAGATCACACACGTAGTAAGAGGTAACGAGTATCTTTCCTCAGCTCCGAAATACAACCGTATCTACGAAGCTTTCGGATGGGATATCCCGGTTTATGTACATTGTCCGCTGATCACAGATGAGACACACCAGAAGCTTTCCAAACGTTGTGGACATTCCTCTTATGAAGACCTGCTTGATCAGGGATTTGTTTCAGAAGCGATCGTCAACTATGTGGCACTTCTCGGATGGAGTCCTTCTGACAACAGAGAGATCTTTACACTGGATGAACTGGTACAGGCATTTGATTATCATCATATCAATAAATCTCCGGCAGTATTTGATATTGCGAAACTTCGTTGGATGAATGGTGAGTATATCAAGAAAATGGATGCGGATGAATTCTATGAGAGAGCACTTCCGTATATGAAAGAAGTTCTGAAGAAAGACTACAACTTCAAGAAGATTGCAGGAATGGTACAGACCAGAATCGAAACATTCCCTGACATTCCGGCTCTGATTGACTTCTTTGAGGAAGTACCGGAATATGATTCCGCCATGTACTGCCATAAGAAAATGAAGACAAATGAAGAGACTTCTCTTACAGTATTAAAAGAAGTACTTCCGGTTCTGGAAGAACAGGAAGATTATACAAATGATCCGTTATTTGAAACATTAAGTGCATTTGTAAAAGAGCATGGTTATAAGAACGGATATGTAATGTGGCCTCTGCGTACTGCTGTTTCCGGCAAGCAGATGACGCCGGCCGGTGCTACTGGAGGATCATGGAGATCAATCGGTAAGACGAGACAAATCAAACGAGTAAAGGCAGCTATTGAGAAATTAAGCAAATAAATATGAAGAGAAATCCATCTCAACTTCGGGCAATCACTCACCTGTCAGGACCTATGATGGTCCTGGCAGTCCCGGCTCGGGGAAAACTTCCGTTATTGTGGAGAGAACTGCATACATGATCAATGAGGGGAAGATACCGGCTTCTTCTATTTTGGTTGTAACTTTTCCAGAGCAGCGGCAACAGAGATGAAAGAACGGTTTTTGAAATTCGTGGGACAGAACAGAAGCGAAGTGACTTTTGGAACTTTCCACGGAATTTTTATGGGATTTTGAAAGCGGCCTATCATCTGAGTGCGGCCAATATTCTTTCTGAGGAAGAGAAATTCAGTATTCTACGTGAGATGACTGAGAAATATGGACAGGAAATGGCTCAGGAGGGAGATTTCATTGAAGAAGTTGCCAGGGAAATCAGTGTTGTAAAGGGGAACTGTATTTCTCCGGAGCATTATTATGCATCCTGTTGCTCGGACGAGATATTCAGGGACATTTTTCATGGCTATAAGCAGGCTCTGAAGGCGAAACGCAAGCTGGATTTTGATGATATGATCCTCTGTTGTTATGAACTTTTTTCCCAGAGACAGGATATCCTGAATGCATGGAGAAGAAAATTTGTCTACATTCTGGTGGATGAGTTTCAGGATATCAACAGCTTACAATACAAGATTTTGCAGATGCTGGCGGCACCTGTCAATAACCTGTTTATTGTAGGGGATGATGACCAGTCCATCTATCATTTCCGGGGCGCAAGACCAGAGATTATGTTAAATTTTACAAAGGATTATCCGAAGGCAGAGACAGTCCTTCTGAATGTGAATTACCGGTGCAGTAAGAATATCCTGCGTACAGCCATGGAAGTGATCGGATGTAATACCAGACGTTTCAAAAAGCAGCTGGATACTCCAAATGAAGAAGGGATGCCTGTGACGTGCAAGGAATTTGATAATCCAAGAGAAGAGTATATGTGCGTGGTGGCAGCACTGAAAAAAAGAATGGAGCGCGGCGAGGATCTGCTGAATACGGCAATCCTGCTTCGTACAAATCAGGAATCGGAAGGTCTGATCAATGTGCTGATGGAATATCAGGTTCCTTTTACAATGAAAGAACAGCTTCCCAATCTTTTCCGCCACTGGATCTGCCGGGCGCTTCTGGCTTATCTTGAAATGGCAGCAGGAGACAGGAGCAGGAAGAATTTGCTGGAGATCATGAACCGGCCAAATCGCTATATTTCCAGAGAAGCGTTGAACAGTTCGCAGATTAATTTTAATGAACTTCGGGAATATTATAAAGACAAAGACTGGATGTGCGACAGGATTACCACACTGGAAACGCATCTGAGGATTCTTGGTACTCTTTCCCCTTTTGCTGCGATTAATTTTATCAGAAAAGGAATGGGATTCGAAGAATACTTGCGTGAATATGCACAGTATCGTAAAATAAAACCAGAGGAACTGCTTGAGACCCTGGACCGGATCCATGAGAGTGCAAAAGGCATGAAAACCCTGGTGAAGTGGCAGGCTTACATAGAAGAATATACGAAGCGCCTGAATGAACAGGCAAGGAAACAGCAGGATAAAAAGAAGGAGTGACTATATCCACACTCCATGCGGTAAAAGGTCTGGAATATGATATTGTGTATATTCTGAATGTTAATGAAGGAAGTATTCCATATCGCAAGGCGGTTTTGGCAGAAGCAGTGGAAGAAGAACGAAGATTGTTTTATGTAGGGATGACCAGGGCGAAAAAGAAGCTGGTGCTTGCCTATGTGAAACGCCAGTATGAGAAGGAACGGGAGCCTTCCCGGTTTCTTGAGGAGACAGGCCTATGAATAAAGGAATTATTTACTGTACAAAAATACGGGAAGAATATGAAGGCGCACATATGGAGCATATGATCGCAGGGAAACTTCTGGAAATCGCACTGAAAAAAGAATATGGAATCAATCTGTACAATGAACCCAGAGCAGAGGGAGAACATGGAAAACCATTCCTTTCCTATCGTCCGTCCCTGCATTATAATATCAGTCATTCCGGAAAATATGTGGTATGTATTCTGGCTGATCAGGAGGTTGGAATTGATGTGCAGATTCATTGCAGAGCCAATTATGAAAGAATGCTCAGACGTATGGTACCCCGGGAACAGTATCTGGAAATTCTCTCAGATATAAATGTGGAAAAGAAATTTTTTGAACAGTGGGTACTGAGGGAAGCTTATATCAAATGGACCGGTGAGGGGCTTTCCAGAGACATGAGGACTATATCCATGGATGAAGGCAGTCATATGCTGCTTGATATGGAAGACGGTTACAGTGGAGCAGTATGGGCAATGAATCCCATGGAAATCAACTGGAAATATGAAGACATCATACTTGGGTAAGACATGAACAGACAAACGAAGAAAGAAATCCGAAGACTGGCAGTGAAGATTCTTGTAGCAGTACTGGCACTTGGACTGGCTTTCTGGGGATATGCTTTCGTATACAGGGGTAAGACGGAACCTCCTGCAAAATATCCGGTAACCAACCAGGATGCTGCAGTGTATTCATTACGCGGACAGATACAGATGCTGTCGCAGCAGGAGGAGTTAAATACCTTCCTTTGAGGGCAGAAAAAAAGAAAAAGAGTACGGAACTTATATTATTCCCGGACTGAGATATACAAGAACATTCCTGAATGTAGAGGGTACAAAACAGGCGGTATGTACTTCCATGACTCCTCAGGGACTTGCAGTGACCGATGAGTATGTACTTGTAAGTGCCTATTGTCATACGGAAAACATAACTCTGTTATTTATGTGATCAACAAAGAAACTCACAGATTTATCAAAGAGGTAGTCCTGCCAGGTCTGCCTCATGTAGGCGGACTTGCCTATGATCAGGAACATGATATGCTGTGGTATTCTTCAAATACCAATGGAATCGCACAGGCGATCAGCATTAAGATGGATGTGCTGCGTGACTATAATTATGCGGATAACCATATGCCTGTGCAGGTAAATCAGACATGTAGTCTTTATGGAATCGTGAGAGATTCTTTTATGACTTTCTATAAGGGGTGCCTGTATGTAGGATGTTTTAACAAATATACAGAGAGCACCATCGCGAGATATGCGGTGGATTCAAAAGGTGATCTGGTGAATACTTTTAATGAGGAACTTGGCATGATGTTTGAAATGGCGGTTCCGCTGGATTATTCTACAATATCAGAACAGGCACAGGGAATGGCTTTTTATAACGATAAGCTGTTGTTGTCTCATTCTTTTGGTATTCTGCCATCCAGGATTGTTTTTTATGAACAGTCGGATAAACGTCTGTATGTCAATGAAAATTCTGCAAGATCATACAGAATGCCTGAGATGATCGAGCAGATTGTTGTAGAGGGGGATGAACTTTACGTACTCTTTGAATCAGGAGCTTATGCGTACAGGGGGTATGCAGGAAATGTGGTAGACCGGGTTCTGAAGCTGAATCTGATAAAAATGGAAGAGTCTTATCAGGAAGAGTACTAAAATCGGTTTGTCCACATATATTAAGTGTAAAGAGGTGAGACATATAGAAGCGCAGCAGATTGAAAACCTGTTTGCCGGAAATATCCGGAATCTTTTAATGGATGCGAAGCTGGATTATGATAAATTATATGAGATACGCCTTCGTGTAGGGCGTCCGTTGTTTTTAACTTATGACGGAGGAGAGTGTTTTTTGCGAAAACCGGGTCAGGAACAGTATCTGGTGACAACGGAAGATTTGAAAGAAACACTGGAATATGTCACAGGATATTCCCTGTATGCTTATGAGGATGAGATCAGACAGGGATTTATCAGTGTTCAGGGTGGTCACAGAGTAGGTGTGACCGGAAAGGTAGTGCTGGATCGGGGCAGGATCATGGGAATGAAATATATTTCCTGCATCAATGTCCGTCTGGCACATGAGATTCAGGGATGTGCGGATAAGGTGATGCCTTATATCCGTACAGAGAAATGGGTTGCAAATACATTGATCATTTCACCGCCAAGGTGTGGAAAGACTACGCTGCTCAGAGATATTATCAGGCAGCTCAGTAATGGATGGGCCAATACCCAGGGTCTGACAATAGGTGTGGTGGACGAGAGAAGTGAGCTGGCAGGCTGTTATCAGGGAATTCCTCAGAATGATCTGGGAATGCGTACAGATGTGCTGGACTGCTGTCCGAAATCAGAAGGTATGCAGATGCTGGTACGTTCCATGTCACCGGATGTGGTTGCAGTGGACGAGTTAGGCTGTGAAGAGGATTTCAAGGCAGTTGACTCAGTGATCCACTGCGGATGTAAGCTGATTGCGACTGCACATGGAAGCTGTCTGGAGGATGTTCTGGATCAGCCATTCTTTTATAAGCTTATGGGCGAGAAAGTATTTGAACGTTATATTATCCTGGACAAAAATGATCAGGCAGGATGTCTGAAAGCTGTATTAGATGAAAATGGAAAAGTATGCTTAGAACAGTAGGATTGTGTGTAATTGTAATTTCCGGTGTCGGTTGCGGTTTTGCCATGAGCAATGAACTTGGCAGACGCAAAAAGATGATGGAAATGATCTTACGGATGATCATCCTCCTAAGAGGAGAAATACGTTATGGAAATAAATCTCTGTACGATGCCTTTACAGGTGCTTCCGGGAAACTGGAAGGGAAGTACAGAGAATTTTTTATACTTACGGCACAGAAAATGAAAGAAAAAACAGGGGATTCCTTTGGGACAATCTTCAGAGAATCGGCCGGAAAGTGTCTGGATCTGGATTGTCTTTCGCAGGAAGAGAGAGACAGATTTTATTCACTGGGAGATCAGCTTGGTTATCTTGGACTGGATATGCAGCTAAAACAGATGGATCTGATGGAAAAGGAAACAGAATATGCGATCAGGGAACTCAGGAAAGATTTTTGTGAAAAAAGAAAATTATACCGCAGTATGGGAATATTGGGCGGAATATTTGTGGCTGTGTTTTTTTGGTGAGCATGTATTTATAATCTGTTTCTTTACTGTGTAGATTACTGTTTTGCTGTATCTGGCAGCAGAAGCCGGAAAGGAGAGACTGTGGAGGTAAGTCTTATTTTTAAAATCGCTGCAGTAGGGATTCTGGTTTCTGTTCTCTGCCAGATCCTGAAACACAGTGGAAGGGATGAACAGGCATTTCTGGTAAGCCTGGCGGGGCTTCTGATGGTGCTGTTCTGGATTGTTCCATATATTTATGAACTGTTTGAAAGTATTCAGCAGTTGTTTGTGCTGTGATTTCAAATCAACTGTTATGGCAGTTGACAGAACAGAAAGAGGTTTGAATGGCATGGATATTGTGAAAGTTTCAATCATGGGTATCTGCGGAATGATGCTTGGTTTTATTCTAAAAGAAACCAGACCGGAATTTGCTGCACTTGTGACCATGATGACGGGTTTTCTGATTCTTGGTCTTGCAGCAGGAAAAGTTTCTTATCTGTTTGAAACCATGAACAGGCTGAGAGAAAGCTTCCCCATAGACAGCAGTTATCTCACAGTTCTGGTTAAGATTATCGGGATCACATATATCGGACAGTTTTCATCTGCAATCTGCAAAGATGCCGGATATCAGATGATCGGAACACAGATCGACCTGTTCTGTAAACTGTCTGTGATGGTTCTGAGTATGCCGGTACTGCTGGCAATTCTGGATACGATTTCGGAGTTTATGATATGAGGCAGGATAAAGAGAGAAGTATCAGGGAACCAGGCAGATCTGTGGAAAGGTTACTGGTGTATACTGGCATGTATACTCTTGGTAGGAAGAGTGTCATATCTTACATTCTTTCAGAATCATATAGTATCCGTATATGCCGCTGCGCAGACAGAACAGAAAGAAGATTCTTCAGTACAGATCCTGCAGGAGAATCTAATGGAAGAGATACAGATTGATGATGTGCAGAAAATGTTGGATGAGATTATGGATGACCATGTTTTTTTCTGTCAGGAAAGCACTGATGAATATCATAAACGGGGAGGAGCCTGTTTCAAAAGAGACTGTACGGAGCTTTTTGTATAGTCTCTTTTTTCGGATATAGAGAATGAAAAAGGATTAATACTGAAACTTTTACTTGTGATTTTTATTGCAGCGGTGCTGGCGGAGTTTGCTGATGTTTTCGGAAACGGACAGGCTGGCAGTATCAGCTTTTATATTGTCTATCTTGCGCTGTTTACAATGCTTATGGAGAATTTCTCAAGGCTTGGAAGTACGCTTACAAACTGGCTTCTTGGACTGACGGATTTCATGAAAGTTCTGTCTCCGGCTTATTTTATGACAGTGGCTGCATCAACCGGATCATCAACGGCTGCTGCATTTTATGAAGGGATTTTGCTGATGATCTGGGCGGTTCAGTGGCTTCTTGCAAATCTGTTTCTGCCTGCTGTAAACCTGAGTTTGCTTCTGAAAATGGTTAATTATTTGTCAAAAGAGGAGATGCTTACAAAAATGGCAGAACTTTTGGATGTAGCTGTAAACTGGGGGTTGAAAACTCTTCTGGGAGCTATTGTTGGTCTGCAGATTGTGCGGAATATGGTGAGCCCGGTGATGGATGCCATGAAGCGTTCTGCTGTTGGCAAGGCAGCGAGTGCGATTCCCGGCATTGGAAATGCAGTGACCGCTGTAACAGAATTAGTGCTGACCAGTGCAGTGATGGTGCGAAACAGTTTTGGCGCAGTAATCGTGATCCTTCTGTTGCTGATTGGAGCAGGACCGATTATCCATTATGGAAGTCTTTCTCTGGTTTATCGTTTTCTGGCTGCGATTGCACAGCCAATTTCTGACAAAAGAGTTGTGGGAGCTGAGTACAATGGGGGAGGGATGTGCAATGCTTTTAAAGCTTTTGCTGACAGCAGAAGTACTTTGCATGCTGACATTCCTGATAGTTGTAGTTTCTGTATCCTGATGAACTGACAGAAAGATTGCCGGAGGAAACATATGAAAGAAGAGCTGTATTTATGGATTCGGAATCTGGCAGTATTTTATATCTTTTTCACTGCGGTTCTGAATCTGATACCTGACCAGAAGTATGAGAAATATGTACGCTTTTTTATGGGCCTGCTGCTGATTTTTATGATGAGTACCCCGATATTTTCCATTCTTGGAAAAGGTTCGGAACTGACGGAAAGTTTTCTGGATAATTTTCTGAAGAAAACAGAGAGAAAGAACTCCGGGAATTTCAGAATATTCAGAAAGTCTATCTGGAAAAAGGTTACGAACTGGAACTGGAACAGAAAATCCGGGAAACTCTGGAAAAAAGAGGCATAGAAGTATATAAGGTGAAAGTAAATATAGAAGGGGAGGAGACGCAGGCAAACCTTGTACTGAAGACAGAAATTTCTCAGGAGGAGAGAAAGGAGCTTAAAGATGCGCTGGTGGAAGAGTGGGGACTTAAAGAAAACAGAATTTGTATCCAGATTGTCCGAAATGAATCCGGCAAAATGGGGAATCCTGTTGCTCATCGGAGTACTTCTGGCAGTAGCGGCGATGCCTGTATCCAGTAAGCAGCAAAAGAAAAATACGGCAGGAGAGCAGAGTGAAGATATGCAAAAAAATGTTCTGGAAGAGAAACTTGAAGCATTTCTTGAAAATACGGAAGGGGTGGGAAAGGTACAGGTTATCCTGATGACAGATGAGAAGAAAAGACAGGCAGAGCTTCTATAATTCAGAAACCATACAGGTGACCGGTGTTCTGATTTCTGCGGAAGGTGGAGGAAATCCTGTAGTGGTCCAAAATATTCAGGAGGCGGTCATGGCATTATTTCAGGTGGATGCTCATAGAATTAGAATAATGAAAATGAAATGAGGAGATAAATGTGAAAAAAGTCATCGGAAAAAATCAGGTCATTATTACATCGCTGGCAATTCTGATTGCAGTGGCAGGATATCTGAACTTTGCAGATGTAGATCTTGGATTCAGGGATAAGGAGGCAAGTACGGACAGCAGCAGTATCCTTGAAGATGCAGGATATGATCTTACAGATGAAACTGCTCTTCTGGATGAAAATCAGGCAGATGGAGGTCTGACTGATAACAGTCTTACAGACAGTCAGGAAACGGATACTCCCGGGGAGGCTGTGTTTACGGGTTCTACAGGATTTGCCGCACAGGCAAAGATCAGCAGAGAACAGGTGCGCTCACAGAACAAGGCAGATCTGCAGGACATTATCAATAATGAAGAAATTGATGATGAAGAGAAGCAGGAGGCAATACATACGATGGTCTCGATGACAGACCTTTCAGAAAAAGAAGCGGCAGCAGAGCTTTTGCTGGAGGCGAAGGGCTTTAAGAATGTAGTTGTAAATCTTACCGGAGAAACTGCGGATGTTGTGATCCCTGAAGCAGAACTTTCTGATGCACAGAGAGCACAGATTGAAGATATTGTAAAAAGGAAAACAGGAATTGCGCCAGAAAATATTGTGATCACCCCACTGAAGGAGAGTGAAGATGCAGAAGATACAACACAGACAGATGAAACATCAGCAGATACTTCGTATGAGGAAGACAGCGAAACATCAGCACAGCCATATGAGGATACCGCAATCGATACAACTGATATTTATGACTGATATTTTGATATGAATATGCGAACATATATCTTGACAGAAAAGAGGTGCATATACTAGAATAGGAATGCTGTAAAAAATAGAAAACGTAACTGATACCGGCTGTTGCCGGTGTTTTATGCAAACAATTATAAGAAAGCGCAACAGGAGGCTGAACGTGTCTAAGTATACGAATGAAATAGAAAAAGAAGAACATTTGCCATTATTTCCCATCCGGATGCAGGTAAAACTACACTGACTGAGAAATTCCTGCTGTATGGCGGAGCAATCAATCTTGCCGGAAGTGTTAAAGGTAAGGCAACAGCCCGCCATGCAGTGTCAGACTGGATGGAGATCGAAAAAGAGAGAGGTATTTCCGTTACTTCCTCTGTTCTGCAGTTTCATTATGATGGTTACTGCATTAATATTCTGGATACACCGGGACATCAGGATTTCTCGGAGGATACTTACCGTACACTGATGGCAGCAGATTCTGCAGTCATGGTAATCGACGGTTCCAAGGGTGTGGAGGCACAGACCAGAAAACTGTTCAAGGTCTGCGTAATGCGCCATATCCCGATTTTTACATTTATCAATAAGATGGACCGCGATGCAAACGACACATTTGACCTTCTTGATGAGATTGAGAAACGAACTTGGCATCGCAACCTGCCCGATCGAACTGGCCAATCGGTTCCGGTAAGAAATTCCGCGGTGTTTATGGACCGTGATACAGAGAAAATACTTACCTTTTCTGATACACAGAAAGGTACCAAAGAAGGTGTGATCGAGGAAATCCCGTTAAGTGACAGCCGGGCAGATGAGATTATGGATCCGGAGCAGAAAGCACAGCTTCTGGATGAGATTGAGCTTCTGGACGGCGCAAGTGCAGATTTTGACCAGGAGCTGGTAAGCAAAGGTAAGCTGACACCTGTATTCTTCGGATCTGCGCTGACAAACTTCGGTGTGGAAACATTTCTGGAACATTTCCTGAAGATGACAACATCACCGCTTCCGAGAGTGTCTGATATTGGGGAAATTGACCCCATGGATGATGATTTCTCAGCGTTTGTATTTAAAATCCAGGCAAACATGAACAAGGCACACAGAGACAGAATCGCATTTATGAGAATCTGTTCCGGTAAATTTGACGCTTCCCAGGAAGTATATCATGTGCAGGGTGATAAAAAGATGCGTCTGCTTCAGCCACAGCAGATGATGCAGAATCCCGCCATGTGGTAGATGAGGCATATGCCGGAGATATTATCGGTGTTTTTGACCCGGGTATCTTTCCCATCGGAGATACAATCTGTGCACCCGGTAAAAAGTTTGCATTCGAAGGTATTCCTACATTTGCACCGGAACATTTTGCGAGAGTCCGTCAGATTGATACTATGAAGAGAAAACAGTTTGTTAAAGGTATCAATCAGATCGCGCAGGAAGGTGCTATTCAGATTTTTCAGGAGTTTAATACCGGTATGGAAGAAATTATTGTAGGTGTTGTAGGTGTCCTGCAGTTTGATGTTCTGAAATATCGTCTGGAAAATGAATATAATGTAGATATCCGTCTGGAAACACTTCCATATGAACATATTCGCTGGATTGCAAATAAAGAAGAAGTAAAAGTGGATAAGATCATTGGAACCTCTGATATGAAAAAAGTTACTGATCTTAAGGGAAATCCGCTGCTCCTCTTTGTAAATTCCTGGAGTGTGGGTATGACAGAGGACAGAAATCCTGGCTTAATATTAACGGAATTCAGTAAATAACCCTTTTCATTTATCTGTCGATTTGGTATAATGAACAAAGATTAAAGAATCCCTCAGGAGGTTTTCAGATGGCAGAGAAAAGAATAACATATAAAATACAGGATTTAGGAGGCATTGGTGAGGTCCAGATCGCAGATGAAGTGGTCGCTATCATTGCCGGACTTGCTGCTACGGAAGTAAACGGAGTTGCTTCATGGCAGGCAATATCACAAACGAACTGGTAAGCAAACTTGGAATGAAGAATCTTTCCAGAGGTGTTAAGGTTACTGTACTCGAAGGAGTTGTAACAGTAGACCTGAACCTGAATATCGAATATGGTAAGAACATTCTTGAGACAAGTAAGAAAGTTCAGGAGAAGTAAAATCATCCATAGAGAATATGACAGGTCTTGAGGTTGCAGATGTTAATATTCATATTGCCAGTGTAGATATTGAGAACGAAAAAGGAAAGTAACCCTTTCCTTTTTTGTGTACTTAAGAGATATTTAGAAAGGAAAGCTGTTTATACAGCAAAAATTATGCGAAGAAGAGAGCAGAGAGAACATATTTTTAAATTACTGTTCATGACAGAATTTAATTCAGAGGAAGAGATGAGTGAGCAGCTTTCACTTTATTTTGATACTCTGGAGGAACTTTCAGAGAAAGATCAGGAGTATATGAGCCGGAAATACCGCCATGTACTTGAAAAATTAGACGAGATCGATGCACTGTTAAATGAGACAAGCAATGGCTGGAAGACAAAGAGAATGAGCCGCGTTGACCTGACTGCCCTGCGTCTGGCAGTGTATGAACTGAAATATGACAAAGATGTACCTACAGGTGTAGCTATCAATGAGGCGGTAGAGCTTGCCAAACGTTTTGGCGGTGAGACTTCCGGTTCCTTTGTAAACGGTATCCTTGGCAAGATTGCCAACAGTGAAAGCGAAGAAAAATCAGAATGAAAAACACATATTCTGTAGGTCAGGTAAACCGTTATATCAAAAATATGTTTACCCAGGATTATTTACTGCAGAAGATTTATGTAAAAGGCGAGGTGTCCAATTGTAAATATCATACAAGCGGACACATCTATTTTTCCCTGAAAGATGAGACAGGAACATTGAATTGTGTGATGTTTGCCGGACACAGACGGGGACTTGCATTTGCCATGAAAAATGGCGATAAGGTGATCGTTGGCGGGAGTGTGGATGTATATGAACGCGACGGCCGCTATCAGATGTATGCAAAGGAAATTACTCTGGAAGGTGCAGGTGCTTTGTATGAGAGATATCTTGCGCTGAAACAGGAACTTGAAGATATGGGAATGTTTGCGCAGGAGTACAAGCAGCCCATTCCGAGATTTATCAGACGTCTGGGTGTGGTAACTGCACCGACAGGTGCGGCTGTTCAGGATATCCGCAATATTTCCTATCGAAGAAATCCCTATTTACAGATTATTTTATATCCGGCTCTTGTACAGGGGGCGGGTGCGGCAGAAAGTATTGTAAAAGGAATACAGATGCTTGATAAGACAGATGTGGATGTGATCATTGTGGGAAGAGGCGGTGCTCTATTGAAGATCTCTGGGCGTTTAATGAAGAAATCGTGGCCAGAGCTATTTTTGAGTGCAGTACACCCATTATTTCCGCAGTAGGTCATGAAACGGATTTTACAATTGCTGATTTCGCTGCTGATCTGCGAGCTCCTACTCCTTCTGCTGCGGCAGAGCTTGCGGTGGATGATTATAGAAGTGTGATTGAAGCAGTAAGTATTTACAGGCAGCGGTTATATCGTGCAATGAGTGGTAAAATGGATCTGTACCGCAGCAGACTGGAGCATTTTCAGACAAAATTTGCTTATCTGAGTCCGGAGAACAGGCTGCGGGAGCAGAGACAGCGTCTGGCAGATCTGGAGAATGCTGTACAAAATGGAATGAACAGGAAACTTCAGGATGAGAGACACAGATTGTCTGTTTATCTGGAACGTTTTGCAGGACTTTCCCCTTTAAAGAAACTGAATCAGGGATATTCTTATGTGGCAGATAAATATAAAAAGACATTGACAAGTGTAGAACAGGTACAAAATGGGGATACCATTTATATATCTGTGACAGACGGTACGATAGAAGCAGATGTTACAGGTACGGTGAAGGAGGAGAAAATCTATGGCGAAGAAAGAAAACTGTGAGCAGTTACAGGAGGAGAAACCTCTGGAAGAGATGTTTGCAGAACTGGATCTGCTGGCTGAAAAACTGGAAAACAGAGACACATCGCTGGAGGACTCTTTTATACTGTACAGACAGGGCATGGAACTTTTGAAACTTTGCAGCGGGAAGCTGGATACAGTGGAGAAGAAAATGCTGCAGCTTAATGAGGATGGTACATTTAGTGAATTTTCAAGATGAATTAGCAAAGAGAACGGAAGAAACAGAGAAAGTGATCAGAAGCTTTCTGCCTGCAGAGGCGGGATTCGCCGGAACAATGGCTCAGGCTATGAATTACAGTATGCTGGCAGGAGGCAAGCGCCTTCGGCCAATGTTGATCCGGGAGACATATCGCCTGTTTGATGGTAAGGAAGAAGTTGTAAAACCGTTTATGGCAGGAATGGAGATGATCCATACTCATTCCCTGATCCATGACGATCTTCCTGCACTTGATGATGATGATTACAGGCGCGGCAGACTGACTACACATAAGGTATATGGGGAAGCCATGGGGGTGTTAAGCGGTGTTGCGCTGCTTAATTACGCATACGAAACCATGTTTCAGGCATTTGCCCTGACAAAAGAGCAGGATCGGGTAATCCATGCGTTGAGAGTGGTCTCACAGAAGACAGGCATTCATGGAATGCTTGGAGGACAAAGTGTTGATGTGGAAAATGACGGAAAGCCCCTTGAAAAAGAGATGCTTGACTATATTTACAGAAATAAGACGTCAGCATTGATCGAAGCCTCCATGATGACAGGCGCAATTCTTGCAGGAGCAAATGAGCAGGAAGTATCTGCAGTGGAGAAAGCTGCCGGAAATATAGGACTGGCTTTCCAGATTCAGGATGATATTCTGGATGTGACCAGCACTGCAGAAGAACTGGGAAAACCTGTACACAGTGATGAGAAGAATAATAAAGTTACTTATGTGACTCTTTTTGGAACAGAGAAGGCTGCTGAACAGGTGGAAGAACTCTCAGAGAAGGCAATCGATCTGCTGAAGAGTCTGAATAAAAATAACGAGTTCTGTATTTGTTAATTGAAAAATTAATAAACCGCAGAAAATAAAGGAAGGATACAAATGATTCTGGAAAAGATTAAGAAACCCAATGATATCCATAAGATACCATTGGAAGATTTCGAGCCTCTGGCAGCGGAGATCAGGGACTTTTTAATCCGGTCAGTAAGTCAGACAGGCGGACATCTTGCTTCAAATCTGGGAGTAGTGGAACTGACTCTGGCTCTTCATAATGTGCTGGATTTTCCGGAAGACAAACTAATCTGGGATGTAGGACATCAGGCATATACACATAAGATTCTTACCGGAAGAAAAGATGAATTTAAGAATCTGCGACAGGAAGGTGGATTAAGCGGTTTTCCTAAGAGAAGTGAGAGCCCTGTGATGCATATGATGCAGGACACAGTTCCAATTCAATTTCGGCAGGACTGGGATATGTGCATGCCAGAGATATTCTGGGACAGAAGCATCATGTGGTTTCTGTGATCGGAGATGGTGCTCTCACCGGAGGAATGGCGTATGAGGCATTAAATAATGCTGCAGAGTTAAAGACAAATTTTATTATTATCATAAATGACAATAATATGTCCATTTCCAGAAATGTAGGAGGCATGTCCACTTATCTGAGTGCACTGAGAACTGCAGAAGCTTATACAGGAATGAAGATGGGTGTGACAAAGGCACTGAAGAAGGTTCCGAAGGTAGGGACTGCTCTGGTAGATACTATGAGAAAAACCAAAAGCAGTGTCAAGCAGCTTTTTATTCCGGGAATGCTGTTTGAAAATATGGGCTGACATATCTGGGACCTGTTGACGGTCATAATATGCGTCAGATGATGAAACTCTTTAATGAAGCAAAACGGGTAGAGGGACCGGTAGTTGTTCATGTCCTGACAAAGAAAGGCAGAGGATACGAACCTGCAAGTGCCCATCCGGACAGGTTTCATGGAACAGGTCCTTTTGATATTAAAACAGGCCGGGTACTTCAGAAGAAAACAGTGCCGGGTTATACAGATGTTTTTTCCAAAGCACTGGTCTCTCTTGGTGAGAAAAATAAAAAACTGACAGCTATTACCGCAGCCATGCCGGATGGAACCGGACTTGTGGAATTTTCCAGGAGATTTCCGGACAGATTTTTTGATGTGGGAATCGCAGAGGAACATGCGGTGAGTTTTGCGGCGGGTCTGGCTCTTGGCGGCCTGGTTCCTGTTGTTGCCATCTATTCATCTTTTCTGCAGCGTGCTGTAGATCAGATCCTGCATGATGTATGTATGCAGAAGCTTCATGTGATTTTTGCTGTTGACAGGGCAGGGCTTGTAGGCGCAGACGGGGAGACGCATCAGGGCTGCTTTGATCTGTCTTATTTGTCAATGATGCCGAATATGACTGTTCTGGCACCGAAGAATGACAGAGAACTGGAAGAGATGCTTGCATTTGCGGTAAGCTTTGACGGACCGATTGCAATCCGCTATCCGAGAGGCAGTGCGCATCAGGGGCTTCGGGAATATCAGGCACCTGTGGAATATGGCAGAAGTGAGATTATCCGCAAAGGAAAAAAAATCGCTGTGCTGGGAGTGGGAAGTATGATCCCGTCCTGCATGGAAATCTGTAAAGGACTGAAAGATGACGGCTATGATCCTACTTTTGTAAATGCCAGATTTGTGAAACCACTGGATGTGGATCTTCTTGATGAACTGGCAAAGGATCACAGTCTGTTTGTGACAGTAGAAGAGAATGTGAAAAGCGGCGGATACGGAGAGCATGTGTCTGCTTATATGGAAGCCTGTCATCCGGAAATAAGAGTGTTGTCGGCAGCTGTCTGGGATCGTTTCGTACCCCAGGGAAATGTAGAAAGCCTGCGCAGCCGGATTGGACTTGGAGTGGAAGACATCAGACAGGCAATAGAAGATAGTGAGGAATTAAGAGAGCAATGAAGAAACGTTTGGATATGCTTATGATGGAACGTGCCCTTGCACCATCCCGCGAGAAAGCAAAGGCATTCATCATGGCAGGCGATGTATATGTTGATGGTCAGAAAGAAGATAAGGCGGGAACCATGTTCCCGGAGACTGTAAAGATTGAGGTCAGAGGAAACACTCTTCCGTATGTAAGCCGCGGTGGGCTGAAACTTGAAAAAGCTATGAAAAACTTTGATGTCACATTGGATAGTAAGGTCTGTATGGATGTAGGTGCGTCCACTGGAGGGTTTACAGATTGTATGTTACAGAACGGGGCAGTAAAAGTTTATTCCATTGATGTAGGATATGGACAGCTTGACTGGAAGCTTCGTAACGATCCGCGTGTAGTCTGTATGGAGAAAACCAATATCCGCTATGTGGTACCGGAGGATTTGGGAGAACCGGCAGATTTTTCATCAATTGATGTGTCCTTTATTTCTCTTACAAAAGTACTGCTTCCATGTAAGAAATCTCCTTACAGATGAGGGTGAGATCGTATGTCTGATCAAGCCGCAGTTTGAGGCGGGGAGAGAGAAGTCGGAAAGAAGGGGGTTGTAAGAGATCCTGCTGTTCATCAGGAAGTGATCGAAAAAGTGCGCGATTATGCCATGAGTATTTTTATGGAGCCATGTCATCTTTCTTTTTCGCCAATTAAAGGACCGGAAGGAAATATCGAATATCTTCTTCATCTGAAAAAACATCCGGAAGGTACCGGGGTTACCGACAGCCTGAAGGTATCTGTAGAAGCTGTTGTGGCAGAGGCTCATGGACAGTTGGATTAAAAAGGCTGAGTCAGGAAGAAACTATGGACAGGTTTTATATTATTACAAACAGTGACAAGGATAAAAAACTTGAAATCACAGAAAAAATCGCAGATTATCTGAAAACACATCACAAAAACTGTGAAGTACAGCAGGCAGAAAGGAAACATGAGGGTTCCTTTCATTATACAGATCCTGATAAGGTTCCGGACGATACACAGTGTATTATTGTTCTGGGAGGAGATGGCACACTTCTTCAGGCAGCAAGGGATGTGGTGCATAAGGAAATTCCTCTTCTTGGAATCAATCTGGGAAATCTGGGTTTTCTTGCAGAAGTGAATCAGACCTCTCTGTACAGTGCTCTGGATCAGCTGATGGCGGATGATTACGAGGTAGAAGAACGCATGATGCTGGAAGGAAGGGTGTACCGTGGCAGAAAACTGATCGGACAGGATATTGCATTGAATGACATTGTGATCGGCAGAGACGGTCATCTCCGCGTGGTCCGGTTTAAGAATTATGTAAATGATGTTTATCTTAACTCTTATAATGCTGATGGAATTATTATTTCAACACCTACCGGATCTACCGGATACAGTCTGTCAGCGGGAGGACCTATTGTATCGCCCAATGCCGCCATGACGATCATGACTCCCATAGCACCACACACGCTGAATACAAGAAGCATTATTTTCCTGCGCAGGATGTGATCACTGTAGAGATAGGAAAAGGAAGACACTGTGACTGTGAAAAGGGAATCGCATCTTTTGATGGAGATACATTTATCCCTATGGTCACCGGTGACTGCATTCAGATCCGGCAGGCAGATGTAAAGACAAAGATTCTGAAGCTGAACCATTTAAGTTTTGTTGAGGTATTGCGCCGGAAGATGAGAGACAGCTGATCAGCAGGAGGAAATAAGGTGAAAGTTGCGAGACATGAGAAAATTATTGAACTGATTCATCAGTATGATATTGATACACAGGAAGAGCTGGCCTCCAGACTTAATGAGGCAGGATTTAAGGTGACACAGGCGACTGTATCCAGAGATATTCGTGCTCTCAAGCTGACAAAAGTGGCAGGAAAGGACGGAAAGTCCCGTTATGCAATTATTAATAATGAATCAGGAAGTCTTGGAGAAAAATATACAAGAGTACTGGAAGATACCCTGCTTTCTATTGATGTGGGACAGAATATCATTGTGATCAAAACCGTTTCCGGAATGGCAATGGGCGTGGCAGCAGCTCTGGATGCGTTGAAATGGCCGGAAATACTGGGATGTATTGCAGGTGATGACACTATTATGTGTGCTGCAAAGACTGCAGACATGGCACTGGGAGCAGCAGAGAAACTGAGAAGTTTTGTCAGATTGAATAAGTGATCCCACGAGTAACTGCTCAATACCTTTGCAGTTACGATCCTGAACTTTTAACATTACAAATGACTTGATTATGGAGGCAATAAATGTTAGCTCATCTGCATGTGAAAAATCTTGCACTGATAGAAGAAATAGAAGTGGAATTTGGTCCCGGACTGAATATCCTGACCGGTGAGACCGGAGCAGGTAAATCTATCCTTCTGGGGTCTATGCAGCTGATCCTGGGTGCAAAAACTTCTAAAAATATGATAAGGGAAAATGCATCCTATGCACTTGTGGAGCTGCTTTTTCAGGTAGAAAACGAGAAAGCGCTGGAGACACTGAAAGCACTGGATATCTGTCCGGAAGATGGACAGGTACTTCTGTCCAGAAAAATCATGGATGGAAGAAGCATCAACAAGATTAATGGAGAGACAAGTACTGTAGGTCAGATGAAGGCCGCTGCTGCATGCCTTTTGGATATCCATGGACAGCACGAGCATCAGTCACTTCTGTACCAGGATAAGCAGCTTGCAATCCTGGATGCATATGGAAAAGAAAAAATCCTCCTGCAAAGGAGAAAGTATCTCTGGCATATAAAGAATACAGCAAATGCAAAACAGAACTTGGTTCCATGAATATGAATGAGGAGCAGAGAAATCGTGAGCTGGCTTTTCTGGAGTTTGAGATCAAAGAAATCGAGAAAGCAAATCTGCAGCCGGGAGAGGATGAGGAACTGGAAGCCCGGTACAGAAAAATGAGCAATGCAAAACTCATCGTTGACTCCCTGCAGCTTGTACATAATCTCACAGGCTATGAAAGCAAGGAAGGCGCCGGAGAGACTGTCGGAGAGGCATTAAAGGAATTCTCTCATGTAACACAGTATGATCCGGAGCTTACACCTCTTGCAGAGACACTTACTTCTGTAGACGGTCTTCTGAATGATTTTAACAGAGAATTATCCGCTTATCTGGACGAGCTGACCTTTGATGAAGGAGAGTTTATGAGACAGAGAGAAGACTGGATCTGATCAATGGACTGAAGGCAAAATATGGACGTACCATTGAGGAAATTTTCACATATCGCAAACTTCAGGAAGAAAAACTGGAAAAATTACATAAATATGAAGAAAATTTACAGGAATTAAAGGAGCATCTCAGAGAACTGGAAAATATTCTTGAGAAAAAGTCGGATGAATTAGCAGAAATCCGTAAAGAATACAGTAAACAGCTTGAGCAGAAGATTATTCAGGGATTGAAGGATTTAAATTTCCTGGATGTGAATTTTGCCATTGATTTCCGGAAAAAGAAAAACTACACAGATAATGGAACCGATGATATCCAGTATCTCATTTCTACAAATCCCGGAGAAACTCTGAAGCCACTGGGACAGATCGTATCCGGCGGTGAGTTGTCTCGAATCATGCTTGCA
>ENA-OQDD01000305-OQDD01000305.1-human-gut-metagenome-genome-assembly--contig:-NODE-305-length-20757-cov-3.180708_pt1 | contig 20757 bp, 23 predicted proteins | sample MGYA00242507_ERZ504598 | MGnify/ENA primary metagenome ERZ504598 (study PRJEB26092, sample SAMD00036318) | human gut metagenome | host: Homo sapiens | study: EMG produced TPA metagenomics assembly of...
AAAAATATTAGAACTAAGTACAAATTTGGAGCTTTTTAACTCAACTTCTTTACCCCCACTCTGTTTTAAACAGCAATTATAATAAGAAAGAAATATGGAATGGGTTATACATCTTTTGAGACAGCATTCAGAACTGGCGATTTTTCTGACAATCGCCGCAGGCTTCTGGATTGGAAAAATGAAAATAAAACAATTCAGTTTGGGAATCGTCACCAGTGTATTGCTAGTAGGGGTATTAGTGGGACAGCTTAACATTACAATAGAAGAACCGGTGAAATCCGTGTTTTTTCTTTTATTCCTTTTTGCTATCGGATACAAAGTGGGACCACAATTCTTTCGCGGACTGAAAAAAGATGGTTTACCTCAAGTAGGATTCGCCGCGCTCATGTGTGTAGGTTGTTTGATTATCACTTGGTTATTAGCTATCTTAATGGGATATAATGCCGGTGAAGCAGCCGGGTTACTGGCCGGAGCACAAACTATCTCTGCCGTCATAGGAGTAGCAGAAGATACCATAAACGGACTCAACATATCCTCTTCCCAAAAAAGTGATATGATTAATATCATTCCCGTGGCATATGCTGTAACTTACATTTTCGGTACGGCAGGCTCTGCCTGGGTCCTCTCTTCTTTAGGTCCTAAAATGTTGGGAGGATTAGAAAAAGTGAAAGCCGCTTGCAAAGAGTTGGAAACCCGGATGGGTACCAGTGAAGCAGACGAACCCGGATTTGAACAAGCCCGCCGTCCGGTAGTTTTTCGTGCTTACCGCATAGAGAACGATTGGTTTGGCAACGGCAAGACTGTTGACCAACTAGAATCCTATTTTATTTCACAAGGGAAAAGATTGTTTGTTGAAAGAATGCGACATGGAGCTTCCATTGTCAATGATATTATTCCCGGACAATTATTACAAAAAGGGGACGAAGTGGTACTGAGCGGAAGAAGGGAATTCGCCATTGGTGAAGAAGACTGGATTGGAGAAGAAATCGTCGATCCGCAACTGCTTGACTTCCCTGTGGAAGTACTCCCTGTCATGATACACAAAAAGCCATATTCCAACCAAAAATTGGACTTCATACGCCGTCAAAGCTTTATGCATGGCGTCAGTATACGCCGTATCAAACGGGCAGGCATTGATATCCCTGTTTTTGCACAAACCACTATCGACTGCGGAGATACTTTGGAATTGGTCGGCCTGAAAAAAGAGGTGGAATCTGCTGCAAAAGAACTAGGATACATAGACCGCCCCACCAATGCCACCGATATGATATTTGTAGGACTCGGCATTTTACTGGGAGGTATCATCGGAGCACTTGCAATCCATATCGGCGGAGTACCTATTAGCCTGAGCACTAGTGGAGGGGCCCTGATAACCGGATTAGTATTTGGCTGGTGGCGCAGCAAACGCCCTACCTTCGGACAAATACCGGAATCCTCTTTATGGGTGCTGAATAATGTAGGCTTGAATATGTTCATCGCCGTAGTCGGCATTTCTGCAGGACCCAGTTTTGTACAAGGACTAAAAGAAGTAGGTCCTATGTTGTTTATCATAGGTGCGTTGGCCACCTCCTTGCCTCTATTATTAGGCTGATTCTAGCCAGATATGTATTCAAGTTCCATCCCGCCCTCTCTTTGGGGTGCACGGCAGGAGCCCGTACTACCACTGCTGCATTGGGCGCCATACAAGAAGCAGTAGGCAGCGAAACACCTTCTTTAGGATACACCGTGACCTACGCCGTAGGAAATACACTACTCATCATATGGGGAGTGGTCATTGTATTATTAATCAACTAAAAAACTAAACTCATACATTATGGAATATTTAAGTGATAAAAGCAGCGTTGCCCGAATGGACAAGAATTTGGAAAAGATCAGTCCCTTCGAATTAAAAAACCGTTTGATTGAAATGGCAGATGAAAGTGTGAAGAAAATGGCGCACGTCATGCTGAATGCAGGCAGAGGTAATCCCAACTGGATTGCAACGGAGGCTCGTGAAGCATTCTTTGCCTTGGGCGGTTTTGGCATTGAAGAGTGTCGCCGGGTCATGGACATGCCCGAAGGCATTGCCGGTATTCCTCAAAAAACAGGCATAGCCCAACGTTTTGAGGAGTACCTGAAAAAGCATGAAGGAAATGCGGGGACAGATCTATTGAAACGTACCTATAATTATATGCTGATGGAACATGCAGCCGATCCGGACGAACTGGTACACGAATGGACCGAAAGTATTGTAGGCGACCAATATCCTATGCCTGACCGCATCTTGAAATATACAGAAATTCTAGTACAGGATTACCTGAATCAGGAAATGTGCAACGGGCAACCCCCGCAAGGTAAATTCGATTTATTCGCCACCGAAGGCGGAACAGCAGGGATGTGCTATGTATTCGACTCGCTGGAAGAAAATTTCCTGCTACACAAAGGAGATAGTATAGCATTGATGGTTCCTATCTTTACACCCTATATCGAGATACCCGAATTGACACGTTACGATTATGATGTGCTCAATATTCCTGCAAGTACTCTAAATGAAGAAGGACTTCATACCTGGCAATACAAAGTGGAAGATATCAATAAACTGCGAGACACGAAATACAAAGCCTTGTTTATTGTCAATCCAAGCAATCCACCCAGTTATCAGTTGAACAAAAAATGCGTAGATGCCCTGAAAGACGTAGTAACACGCTGGAATCCCAATCTGATGATTATAACAGACGATGTATATGGTACTTTTGTTCCCGGATTCCGCAGCCTGATGGCTGATTTGCCACAGAACACAATTTGTGTCTACTCTTTCTCCAAATATTTCGGAGCGACCGGTTGGCGCCTTGCTGTAATTGCCTTACATGAGAAAAATGTATTCGACAGAATGATTGCCAATCTGCCCCGCAAACGAAAAAGCGAACTAACCAAACGGTATGGCAGCTTGAGTATGCAAGTAGAAAACATGAAATTCATTGACCGTATGGTAGCAGACAGCCGTCAAGTAGCCTTGAACCATACAGCAGGACTGTCCTTGCCACAACAAATGCAGATGTCACTCTTTGCTTCTTTTTCATTACTGGACAAAGAAAATACATATCGTCATGCCATGCTTAATTTAATCCATACCCGTCTGAAAGCATTATGGGACAACACAGGGTTCATTCTCCCCGACGATCCACTAAGGCCGGTTATTATTCAGAAATAGACATGCTGGTATGGGCCAAGAAATTTTACGGAGATGAATTCGTACAACATCTGCAGACAACTTATAATCCATTGGACGTAGTATTCCGTCTTGCCAATGAAACAGGCCTGGTCGTATTGAATGGTGGTGGATTCGACGGACCCGAATGGAGTGTACGTGTATCACTTGCCAACCTGAACGAGAAAGATTATATCAAAATCGGACTCAGTATCCGCAGAATTCTGAATGAATATGCTGACAAATGGAAATCTGAAAAGAAATAAAAAATTAAGAACGTCCGCCGTGAAGTCTGCTTGACCTAACCGGCGGATTTCTTTTTTATATAAAGGTTTTTTGGATTATTTATTCCAAACCTTATCCCTACTTTAAAATAAAATCCCTAGCTTTGCAGATCGAAAAAGGAATTAGATTATGAAGCATATACGGAGCACTTTTTTTCTTCTAACCACTTTATTTATAATGGCTTCATGTGGCGAAGACCGCAGTGGGGAATACTATGCATTAATTGGAGAGAATGTATGGATAGAACAAATAATGAAAGAGCATTATTTGTGGTATGACAGTATTCCGGCAATAAAGGAAACGGACTATTTTGCCGAACCGGAAGACTTCCTGCAAAAATTGGTTTATACCAAGGCACAAAACGGAAAAGGAGACCCGTATTCGTATATAGAAATAAAGGACGCTTCCGATGCGGCACGTTCCTACCTGCAACGTACTTCTACTTACGGATTTGATTTTGAATTAATGACCGATCCTACCGGAATCTCATCACATGTATTTGCCCGTATTTTATTCGTACTGCCCAATTCACCGGCCTCAGAAGCCGGATTGGAACGAGGGAACTGGATATCAGCCATTGGCAAAGAAGAACTGACCAACAATAATTACGGATATCTGATGGAAGGCGGCAATACAACTTTCGCCAGAGAAAGCTTGGTTTTTGATGAGGAAGGCAATTCCAGCTGGATTGCAACAGATACAGTCAAAGTAGCGGCATCACGCCCCGTAGAATTGAATCCGTTCTATATAGATACAGTATATGAAGTATCCGGAAAAAAATAGCCTATATGGTCTACAATGAATTCAGTACAGGCCCCAATAACCAGGCAACAGATACAGAATACAGGGAACAGATGAAACAGATATTCGCCCGGTTCAAGGGACAGTCACCCGATGCTTTTATTCTGGACTTACGCTACAATCCCGGTGGTTATTTGAGTTGTGCCACAGATTTAGGAAGTTATCTGGCACCTGCGGCAGATCTAGGGAAAGTATTTTGCACAACTTTGTATAATGACATCAGTGACCCGCAAAAAATTGATTTCCCTCTCAATACAGGACTTGCTTCCGAAACTTGAACTTAAGCAAGCTCTACGTACTGACAAGCAAATTTACTGCATCGGCCTCAGAAGCAGTCATAAATTGTCTCCGTCCATATATAGGTACAGAAAATGTAGTGGTAATAGGTGAAACGACTGTTGCAAAAATGTAGCCATGGAACCATACCAAGATGAGCGTTACAACTTTATTTTATGGCCGGTTGTGGCATACGTTCTCAACTCGGCAGGACAAGCCAACTATGTAAATGGAATCACCCCGATTTCACATTGAGCGAACGTAATCTCATCTCCCCTCTCTACACTGGGAGACACCAAAGAGTATTTATTGAAGAACACTATAGCTTATATTACGACAGGAAGTATGCCCGACCTGCCACAAACAGAAGAACAAGTATCAAAAGGAAAAATTATCTATAACTCACTGATTCGAAGAAGTATGAACGGCATACGGCTACGGTAGTCCGATTTATCCAGATACAACGCCCTATTTATTAAAGACCGTGTTTAATGCATTTTAAACATAGTCTTGTTTTTTCTGAAAAGAGAACTTATTAAAAACAAAACGGGCATAACAAATGTTATGTACCCAAATAACCATTAAAAACCTGACTTAACAATGAAAAAAGTATTTATTGCAGCAGCTTTGGCTGCCATGATTGTTTCCTGTGGCTCTAAAGGAAACAAAAGTGCTGAAATAATAGCCGAAAGTGAAAGTGACTCTATTTTCGCTGTGAACGACAGCACACTGGGTGAATTACAAACATATAGCTATGAAGGTATTCTGCCAGCTGCCGATGCCGAAGGTATCAACTATCAACTGACACTTCAGGAGGCAGGCCAAGACTCACTGCACGTACAATCTGACGACCACTTATTTAGGAACAAAAGATGGTAACCAGGCATTTACCGACAGTGGTACAGTTGTAACTATTATTGGAATTCCTAATGACAGCACCGCTATCGTTTATCAATTAATTTCCGCTACTCCGGGACACGAAAAGACAAACTTTCTGGCAGAGGGTGACAGTGCACTGACAATGATTGGCAAGGACTTCAAGAAAGCTGTTTCTAAACTAAATTACACTTTAAAAAAGAAACTCTAATTAACCTGGCTGCAAAAAAATTCACTAAAGAACAGACTGTTAGTGAACAAAAACATAAGCTGGCCGTTGTATGAGAGAAACTAGACGAAAACAATTAGTATTAACTTAAACAAAAATTTGACATGAAAAATTAATTCCTATCCTACTGGCGGTCTTTGCCTTGGTATCTTGCGAGAAAGACCCGGACATGGACAAATTGGACAATGAGTATCTGGTATTCACCAGTCATGACACTAGTACTAAGTTCAATGACTTCAGTACTTATTATATCCCCGACAGCATCCTGATCATCGGTGACAAGAAAGACCCTGAATACTGGAAGGACGAGAATGCACAGATCATCATCAATGCATTCAAGACTAAGATGAACGCTGCCGGCTACACCGCAGCTAATAAAGACGAAGCCGACCTCGGCCTACAGGTAAGCTACGTAGCAAGTACTTATTATTTCCACGGTTACTATAATGACGGACCTGGTGGGGCTATTATCCCGGTTATTGGTATCCCGGCTACTGGGGCGGCAATTGGGGAGGTGGATGGTACTATCCCTATCCTATCACTTACAGCTATAGCACCGGTTCATTGCTGGCCGACATGATTAATTTAAAAAATGCTCCGGAAGGACAAAAAGAAAAATTAACTGTTGTCTGGAATGCATACATCAGCGGGTTGCTGGGCGGAAGTGGCAGTTTGAATGTAAACCGTACAACTACTGCCATCAACCAGGCATTCACTCAGAGTCCTTATCTGAAAAAATAAATGTAAGTGAAACAAGTATTCATTTAAAATAAAAAGGAAATATGAAAACTATAAAATATTTAACTCTCAGACTGATGGCGGTAGCGCTATCGCCATAGCCTTTGCCCTGCCGGCAAAAGCACAGGTAACTCCGTTTACCTATTTCAATGTAGACTGGCAGTTCAACGCTCCTATCAGCAATAACTTTGCAAACAAAGCAAGCGGTTGGGGTATGAACTTCGAAGGTGGATATTATGTACTGCCGGATTTGTCAATCGGTGCCTTTATCAATTATCATACCAATAATGAGTATATTTCACGTCAGACACTACCAATCAGCAACTCGGCAGCCCTGACAACCGACCAGCAACATTCCGTATTTCAGTTGCCTTTCGGTTTCGCAACACACTATCGCTTCAGTGACGGTGCATGCCAACCTTATATCGGATTGAAGCTGGGTGCCAACTATACCAAAATGTCCAGTGACTTTTACATTTACGAAGTGAAAGACAACACTTGGGGTTTCTATGTATCACCAGAAGTCGGTGTGAATATCTACCCTGGACAAACAGTATCGGCTTCCATCTGGCAGCATTCTACAGCTACTCTACCAACAAGGGAACCGTATTTAACTATGATATGGATAAATTAAACAATTTCGGTTTCCGCCTTGGTGTGGCATTCTAAAGATTTCTAAACTATTCTGTTAAATAGGGGGATTATCCGTGCGCCAAGCAGGGGTAATCCTCTTTTTTTAATTAATAAAATTAAATTCTGACGGGAGTGTTAATATAATAGTTACTTTTGTATGATATTTATTCAGCTAATACAAAAAATGTATGGAGAAATCCGATAGTATTATTATTATACCCACCTATAACGAAAAGGAAAATATAGAGAACATTATCCGGGCTGTATTCGGACTGGAAAAGTTCTTCCACATATTGATTATTGAAGATAACTCACCAGACGGCACGGCAACCATTGTCCGTAAACTGCAAACAGAATTCCCCGACCGTCTTTTCATGATTGAGCGTAAAGGTAAATTAGGACTGGTACTGCTTACATTGCCGGATTCAAATGGGCGATAGAGCATCAATATGATTTTGTATTTGAAATGGATGCTGACTTCAGTCATAATCCGAATGACCTGCCAAGGTGTATAACAAATGTGCCGTTGAAGGCTATGATGTAGCTATCGGTTCACGCTATGTCAGTGGTGTGAATGTAGTGAACTGGCCGATGGGGCGTGTGCTGATGTCCTACTTCGCCTCCAAATATGTACGGATTATCACAGGGTTACCCATACATGATACTACCGCCGGATTTAAATGCTATCGCCGTGAAGTCTTGGAAACAATCGGTCTGGATGGCATCCGTTTTAAAGGATATGCATTCCAGATTGAGATGAAGTTCACTGCTTACAAGTGCGGATTCAAGATAGCCGAAGTTCCTGTGATTTTTGTCAATCGCGAATTAGGTACTTCAAAAATGAACGGAAGTATCTTCGGTGAAGCTGTATTAGGAGTCATTCAATTAAAACTGGGTAGCTGGTTCCGCAAATACCCGCAAAAGAAAACAGTATGAAACGTACATGGATAAAGAATGCACGGATTGTGAATGAAGGCAAGATTTTTCACGGTTCGATAGTGATTGAGAATGAAGTCATAGCTGAAGTGCTGGCAGAAGAAACAGTTCCCTCCCAGCCTTGTGGAGAAATAATAGATGCGAAAGGCTATTATCTGATGCCGGGAGTAATAGACGATCATGTACACTTCCGTGACCCGGGACTGACTCATAAAGCCGACATACATACTGAAAGCACAGCGGCGGCAGCAGGTGGCGTCACCAGTTTTATGGACATGCCCAACACCACTCCGCAAACTACGACCCTGGAAGCTTTGAATGCCAAGTTTGCGGATGCGGCAACCAAAAGCATCGTAAACTATTCATTCTATTTCGGAGCAACCAATACGAATGCGGATGTACTCCCCACACTAGATAAAAGCCGGGTATGCGGTGTTAAATTATTTATGGGAGCCAGCACGGGAAATATGTTGGTAGACCGCATGGAAGTACTTAGAAAAGTATTTGCCAATGCAGGTATGCTGATTGCAGCACATTGTGAAGAACAATCTATAATCAGTGCCAATACAACAGCCTTCAAAGAAAAATATGGAGAAGATCCTGATATAAAATACCATCCGCAGATACGTAGTGCGGAAGCATGTGCATATTCTTCCTCACTGGCCATCCGGCTGGCAAAAGAAAACAATGCCCGCCTGCACAATCCTGCACATCAGCACCGCACAAGAACTGGATTTGCTTGAAGACAAACCCCTGAGTGAAAAAAAGATTACGGCGGAAGCTTGCGTGTCACATCTATACTTCTATGACAAAGATTATGAAACATTGAAAGGACGTATCAAGTGCAATCCGTCCATCAAAACTTCAGAAGACCGGAATGCTTTACGCAAAGCATTGTCTACCAATCTGATAGATGTAATAGGTACCGACCATGCCCCTCACTTACTGAAAGAAAAGGAAGGGGGAGCATTGAAAGCCGTATCGGGTATGCCGATGATACAGTTTTCATTAGTAGCTATCATGGAATTAGTACGCGAAGGCATATTAAGCATAGAGCAACTGGTTCAGAAAATGTGCCATGCACCGGCCGAACTTTATCATATTGAAAGACGAGGCTACATCCGCCCCGGTTATCAAGCCGACCTCGTATTGGTAAATCCGGATCATGAATGGACTGTAACTGCCGACTGCGTTTTAAGCAAATGCGGATGGACTCCGATGGAAGGACAGAAATTCCACACACGGTAGAAAAAACATTCGTCAATGGTGATCTGGTTTACAGTGACAACAAGGTAGACCAAAGTCATCGCGGACAAGAATTAAGGTTTAAAAGATGATTGTAAATTACAAGATTCACGAAGTAAGCGAATACATTAACTGGATTTATTTTTTCCATGCATGGGGCTTTCAACCCAAGTTTGCCGCCATTGCGGACATACATGGATGTGATTCATGCCGGGCCATGTGGCTCACCGGTTTTGCGGAAGAAGACCGTCCGAAAGCCAGTGAAGCCATGCAGCTTTTCAAAGAGGCAAATCGGATGTTGAATGAACTGGATGCAGCGTATCAGACCCACGGAGTGGTCAATATCATGGATGCCAATGCCGACGGAGATGATCTGCTGCTGAACAGCAAGCGTTTTCCGCTTTTGCGTCAACAAACAGCAAAATTGAAAGAAGATGACCCGTTTTTATGTCTGAGTGACTTTGTGCGTCCATTATCATCGGGTATCACAGACAAAGTAGGAGCATTCGCCACTACGGTAGATGCAGAAATGGAGCGGCTCTATGCAGAAGACGATTACAAACGTATGTTAGTGCAAACATTGTCCGACAGACTGGCGGAAGCTACTGCCGAAAAACTGCACGAAGATGTACGCAAAAAACTTTGGGGATATGCACCTGATGAAAACCTAAGCGTAAAAGACCTGCATAATGAAAAATATCAAGGGATACGTCCTGCCGTAGGTTATCCTTCCTTGCCCGACCAATCCGTCAATTTCCTATTAGACGAGTTGCTGGATATGAAGCAAATAGGAATTTCATTGACCGAGAATGGTATGATGAAGCCCCATGCCTCTGTATGCGGACTCATGTTTGCCCATCCGGCTTCCCGCTATTTCTCCATCGGAAAATAGGTGAAGACCAATTGGCAGATTACGCCGCCCGCCGGGGCATGAGTATAGAAGAAACTAAAAAGTTTCTCGCCGCCAATCTATAAAAAACGAATAAATTATGATGCTGATAAAGTTATTTCTGTTTTTCTACTGCTACTGATATTGCCCGATATGTATATATACAAGGCATATATACGCCGTGTTTCCCAAAAATGGACACATTGGGCTTATTGGCTTCCCAGTCTGTTTCTTTTATTGGGAATGACATTAGTCTTTTCTATACATGAGCCACGTCCGGATTCCATGCAGCGACTTAGCAATTTCTTATTGATTTTTCTTTGTTTCTCCGTACCAAGGCACTTTTCGTCATTGTTATCCTGTTTATGAAGTTCCTATATATCATCTCCGGCAAAAAACTGTATGGAGGATATGTAGCAGGAGGATTGGCTTTAGCCTCGTTAATATATGTAATATATGGAGCAACCGAAGGAAAACAGCATTTTCAAATCAGGGAGGTAACCATCAGTTCCGATGAACTTCCCAGCGGCTTTGACGGCTACCGCATTGTACAAATATCTGATATCCATTCCGGCAGCTGGACTGGCAACGGTGCTGCTTTACAGAAGGCTGTAAACCTTATTAATGCACAACATGCCGACCTGGTACTTTTACAGGTGACCTGGTCAATAACGTGGCAACGGAATTGGACGAATTTATCCCTATTCTAGAACAGATAAAAGGAAAAGACGGAGTGTATTCCGTTTTAGGCAACCATGACTATTCCCCTTATATAAAATGGGAAACAGAAGAAGCTCAAGAAGCTAACCTGAACAGCTTGAAATCCAAACAGGCTGCCATGGGATGGAAAATACTCAATAACGATCATGTCATTCTACATCATCATGGAGACAGTATAGCCCTGGCAGGTGTAGAGAACAGCGGAAATCCCCCATTTCCCAATTATGGAGATCTGCAGAAAGCATTAAAAGGAACGGAAGGAATGTATAAAATATTAATGAGCCATGACCCCACTCATTGGCACAGAGAAGTCTTGCCGGAAAGTGATGTACAGCTAATGCTTTCAGGCCACACCCATGAAATGCAGTTCAGCCTGTTTGGCTTCTCTCCTGCTAAATTCGTATATCCCGAACACAACGGTTTATACCAGGAAGGAAAACAATCCTTGTTTGTCAATATTGGTTTGGGCTACCTGATGTTCCCTATGCGCCTTGGAGCATGGCCGGAAATTACAGTAATCACGTTACATAAAATATAAAATAGTTTTTCTATCTTTGTACAACTAAAATTCAGACAAATGAAAGTACTATATATTTTATACCAACTATTCATAGCACTTCCCATTTTGCTGGTATTAACCATACTTACAGCAATAGTTACCATTATTGGTTCATGGATAGGCAATCCGCATTTTTGGGGATATTATCCGGGAAAAATATGGTCACAGCTTTTCTGCTATGTATTACTTATTCCTGTCAAGGTAGTAGGACATCCGGAAGTACTTAAAAAAACATCCTATGTGTTTGTAGCCAATCATCAAGGCTCTTTCGATATCTTCCTGATTTATGGTTTTCTGGGACGAAACTTTAAATGGATGATGAAAAAAAGTCTGCGCAAAATGCCTTTCGTCGGCAAAGCCTGTGAAGCTGCCGGACATATATTCGTTGATAAATCCGGTCCCAAGAAGGTAATAGAAACCATAGAACATGCCCGTCACGTACTACAGGATGGAACTTCTCTAGTGGTATTTCCCGAAGGTGCACGTACTTTTACCGGGCACATGGGATATTTTAAGAAAGGTGCTTTCCAACTGGCAGATGATTTGCAACTTCCCGTAGTACCACTCACTATTATCGGCTCCTTTAATATTCTTCCCCGTACCGGCGGTTTTGTATCCTGGCATCCTATGACATTAGTCGTACATAAGCCCATTTATCCGCAAAGCCAGGGAATGGAAAACATCAAAGCAACCATGGAAGAGGCTTACAGGGAAATTGAGAAAGACTTACCTGAAAAATATCAAGGAAAAATAGACAATCCAGACCAAGACAGATAAAAAAGGCTCCTCATTAATGGGGAGCTTTTAATTTTTCCATATTCGAACGGGCTACTGTCACATAATCCTTTACCAAGGAGTTATTTTTAAATCGGTCAGGAGCCTCCTCTATAATTTCCTCAATCAAGGGAGTCATGACAGGATAAGGAAAATTGCTGCACAACATAATGAAAACACCCGGTCCCAATACATTATCATAATTCTTCTGGATAAACTCCTTAGCCAATGCATTCATTTCAGCAGCCAGTTTCTCACGTTCTCTCGTTATCTCACGTTGAATTTCATCCGGTGCTTTTCCATCCATAATCATACGGCTCTCCTGACGCTCCAACTCGTATGCTCTGTCATCCAAAGAAGTCTTTTTTCCCACAAAATCATACAGACGATCATTCAACGGAGTTCCGGTAACTACAATACGGGCATTATCAATACTGATGGATATTTTCCCTTTTTCAATGACAAAAGGCATGATGCTCTCATCATCCATATACAAGGATGCCATTGAAGTAGAATCGGTTATACCTTCCATCTTGAACATTCCATGAATTACCTCTGCCGAATCAATACTCAGCATCCGGTCTCCACTAGGAACTTTTACAAATAGCATTTTCCCATCCAGACGAGAAACAGAAGAACTACCTTCTATCTTATACTCACTGGCACATGAAGTAAAAGCCAATAAAGATACCACAGAGAAAAAAAGTTTATTCATGCTTATCTACGCCCCATTACTATTTTTCGCATACAAAGGTACAATCTATAATTTAGTGACAAAAATATTTTATTAAAATTTAAAACTAAATAGAAGATTATTACCGAGAAGGCAATTTATAGTGCAAAGTTCCCTCTTTTTTTCTATTTTTGTAACCGATATAAGGATAAAGAAATAACAATTAGTACACAACATGAAAAAATTCAAACTTTTATTGCTCGCATTGATGTGTGTAGCATTCTTGCCGTCGAAGGCAGACGAAGGTATGTGGCTGTTGCAACTGATGCAAGAGCAGCATTTGGCAGACCGCATGAAAGCACAAGGCTTACTGCTGGAAGCAGACGACATTTATAACCCGAACCGCGTTTCATTAAAAGATGCAGTAGGCATTTTCGGAGGAGGATGTACCGGTGAAATCATCTCACCGGACGGACTGATCCTGACCAACCACCACTGTGGCTACGGAGCGATACAGCAACATAGCTCGGTAGAACATGACTACCTGACTGACGGTTTTTGGGCAAAAAGCCGCAAAGAAGAGCTACCGACTCCGGGATTGAAGTTCAAATTTGTAGAACGCATTGTCGATGTCACAGATAAAGTAAACAATAAAGTAAAATCAGGCGAAGTAAAAGAAGAGGAAACCTTTGAATACGACTTCCTGAAAAAACTGGCCGACGAGGAACTGAAAGCCAGTGACCTGAACGGAAAAGCAGGTATCAGCGCACAAGCTCTGCCTTTCTATGCAGGCAATAAATTCTATCTGATTTATCTGAAAACCTACAGCGACGTACGCATGGTTGCCGCTCCGCCTTCATCCATCGGTAAATTCGGTGGTGAAACAGACAACTGGATGTGGCCCCGCCATACTTGCGACTTCTCCGTCTTCCGCATTTATGCGGATGCCAACGGCGAACCGGCAGAATATAATGAAAACAATGTTCCTCTGAAAGCCAAAAAGCATCTGGCTATCTCACTGAAAGGTATTAACGAGGGTGACTATGCATGATTATGGGATTCCCCGGAAGCACCAACCGCTATCTGACTCAAAGTGAAGTGAAACAACGGATGCATTCCACCAACGAACCCCGTATCCGCATACGTGGTGTGCGTCAGGATGTACTGAAGAAAGAAATGGCTGCCAGTGACAAAGTACGTATCCAATACGCCAGCAAATATGCAGGTTCCAGCAACTATTGGAAAAACTCTATCGGCATGAATAAAGCATTATCGACAATAAGGTATTGGAAACAAAAGCAGAACAGGAAGCCAAGTTCGCAGCATTTGCTAAAGCCAAAGGCAACACTGATTATGAAAAAGTAGTCAGCGAAATTGATGCCGCCATCGAAAAGAGTAATCCTATTCTTTATAACTACACCTGTTTCCGTGAAGTCTTTCAAGGAGGTATAGAATTCGGCACTCCTTATCTGATTCTGGACAAGCTGAAAGACGCAATCAAAAATAAAGATAAAGAAGCGATTAATAAAAATATTGAAACGCTGAAAAAAGTATATGCCGATATACATAACAAAGACTACGATCACGAAGTAGACCGCAAAGTGGCCAAAGCTCTGTTGCCCCTGTATGCCGAAATGGTTCCTGCCAATGCTTTACCTGCCTTCTATACTACCATCCAGAAGGATTTTAAAGGTAACTATGACGCATACGTAGACCATTGTTATGACAATTCCATCTTCTCCAACGAAGCGAATTTCAATAAATTCATCAAGAAACCTACCGTGAAAGCCATAGAAAAAGATCCTATGACTGCATACGTACGGGCTAAATATGACTTGATGGACAAGCTGGGAAACGAACTGGCTGAATCGATGAAAGGCATGGATTTATTACACAAAACTTATGTACGCGGTCTGTGTGAAATGTATTCACCGGAACCCAAAGCTCCGGATGCCAACTTCACCATCCGTCTGACATACGGCAATGTGAAATCATACAATCCCAAAGACGGCGTACACTATAAATACTACACTACGCTGAAAGGTGTCATGGAAAAAGAGGATCCTACCAATCCGGAATTTGTTGTTCCCGCCAAACTGAAAGAATTGTATGAAACAAAAGATTTCGGACGTTATGCATTGCCCAACGGTGATATGCCTGCTTGTTTCCTGACTACCAATGATATTACCGGCGGTAATTCAGGTTCTCCCGTCATCAACGGTAACGGCGAACTCATCGGTGCCGCTTTTGACGGCAACTGGGAATCACTGAGTGGTGACATTAATTTCGACAACAACTTACAGCGTTGTATCGCAGTGGATATACGTTATGTATTATTCATCATCGACAAATTGGGCGGATGCAAACACCTGATTGACGAAATGACTATTGTTGAATAATGAAAAAGATACTATTACTCTCGCTATTTACTTTCACAACCCTTGCCGGCCATGCCGACGAGGGGATGTGGATGCTGACTGATCTGAAAGAACAGAATGCAGCCACCATGTATGATATGGGACTGGATATCAGCATTGATAAAGTATATTGTCCGGACAGCATCAGCCTGAAAGATGCTGTAGTGCATTTCGGAGGTGGTTGTACCGGTGAAATCATTTCTGCCGAAGGTCTTGTGCTGACCAATCATCATTGCGGTTACAGCTATATCCAGCAACACAGTTCGGTAGAACACGACTATCTGACTGACGGCTTCTGGCTATGAGCCGCAAAGAAGAACTTCCCTGCAAGGGGCTGACTGTCACCTTCATAGACAGAATTCTGGACGTCACTCCTTATGTAAAGGAACAACTGGCCAAAGATGAGGACCCGGAAGGACTGAACTACCTGTCCCCCTCCTATCTGAGCAAAGTAGCCAAACGTTTTGCCGAACAAGAAAATATAGAGATCACTCCGTTCACCGCTTTGGAACTAAAGCCTTTCTACGGAGCCAACCGCTATTACTTGTTTATAAAGACCATCTATAAAGACGTCCGTATGGTAGGCGCTCCTCCTTCCTCCATCGGAAAGTTCGGAGCTGACACCGATAACTGGATGTGGCCCCGTCACTGTGGCGATTTCTCCATGTTCCGCATTTATGCAACACCCGACGGTAAACCTGCTGACTATAACGAAAGCAATGTACCTTGAAGGTGAAAAAACATCTGACCATCAACCTAGGAGGAGTCAAAGAGGGAGACTTCACTTTCGTAATGGGATTTCCCGGACGCAACTGGCGATACATGATTTCGGACGAAGTGGAAGAACGTATGCAGACTACCAACTTCATGCGTAAGACCGTCCGCACCGTACGATTGAATAATCTGCTGGAAGAGATGCTGAAAAGTGATAAAGTACGCATCCAGTATGCCAGCAAATACGCCTCGTCAGCCAATTACTGGAAGAATGCTATCGGTATGAACGAAGGACTGGTTCAGCTGAAAGTACTTGATACGAAAAAGAAACAACAGGAAAAGCTTCTGGCTTACGGACGTGAGACGGGTACTGACGCCTACCAGAAAGCCTTCGATGCTATCCGGGAAATCGTGAGCAAACGCCGGGATGCCGTATATCATCAGCAAGCCATTTACGAAGTTTGCAAACTGGGAACGGAATTCTATAAGATTCCTTCCACAGACAAAGTCCTGCAAGCATTGAAAAAAGGATATAAAGTACCTCATGCTACTAAAGAAATCAATCCGCTGGATCATGCATTAAGCACACTGATCAAACAAGCCGATAAATTTTTCAATAAAGACTATAATCCCGAAATAGACCGTAAAGTTTCCAAAGCTTTGCTGAAAACTTACGCAGAATTAATTCCGGCCGAACAGCGCATCAGCATCTTTAAAGTAATAGACAAAGAATTCAAAGGAAACATTGACGCCTTTGTCGATGCTTGTTTTGATACATCCATCTTCCGAAGCCGTGAAGCCTTTGACAACTTTGTGGCAAAGCCGGATGCCAAGACATTGGAAAATGACCTGATGGTGCAATATGCCAAATCAGTAGACCAAGGTTATGCAGATACCGATGCAGCCATGAAAGCCGAAACCGATGCTTATAATCTGGCCCATAAAACCTGGGTAGAGGGTATGATGAAGCTGAAACAGCATGAAGGCACTCCTATTTATCCGGATGCCAACTCCACGTTACGTTTCACTTATGGTAAAGTAGGTTCATACAGCCCCAAAGACGGTATGGAATACAACTATTACACCACGTTGAAAGGAGTGATGGAAAAAGAGGATCCGAACAACTATGAATTCGTGGTTCCGGCCAAACTGAAGGACTTGTATAACAAGAAAGACTTCGGGCGCTATGCCATGAAAATGGTGAAATGCCCATCTGTTTTGTTACAGGAACAGACAATACAGGAGGTAATTCCGGCTCCCCCGTTTTCAATAACAAAGGGGAATTGATCGGTACCGGCTTTGACCGCAACTACGAAGGACTGACCGGTGACATTGCTTACAATCCCCAGTTACAACGTGCAGCCTGTGTGGATATCCGCTATACCTTATTTATTATTGATAAGTTTGCAGGAGCGAAACACTTGGTAGATGAAATGACCATTGTGGAATAACAATACCGGACAACTATTTTTTAGAACGCGGACCACACGTAACAAGTGTCGTCCGCGTTCTCCTATTTTCACAAGATAAGCCTCTATAAACGCGGACAAGAAATGACACTGGTTTCTTAACGTTTTTCCTTCTCCAACTCCTGCGGAATACGGAAAGCCGTATAAAGTTCCAGGACAGCGGCAATGGAAAGACAAACAATCCATTCGTTACGTTTCATGGTAAACATCAATACTCCTGTAAAGACCAGTGCGACAGCCCCGAAAATCTGCTGTCTACGCAAACGCTTGATGATAAAATTCCTTCCATCATAACGATTCCCCATGACCTGCACATAGCCGAACATCACAGCACCCAGCGTATACAGATAAGGCGCAAGCTCCCACCGGGTGATTTGCAACACCGCACCTGCCAGCAGCAGGACTGCCCCTGCCATCGAAATTATATTATAAGATTTACTCATTCTTCAAACACAAAAATATCCTCGTCGGGCTTCTTCATCAAATACTTCTCGCGTGCTATTTTCTCCAAAGCCTCAGGATTCGTGGTCAGTTCCTTCAGTTTCTCCGTATCTTCCTCATATTGCTTTCTATATTTCTCTATCTCACTATTCAGCGCGCTGATCTCACTGCGATGCTTTACCCGCTGAATCAAGCTGTTCTCATCCAGAAAACCAATAACTACAATAAAGATCAGCACCGTAATCATATACTTATGGCGCCGGATGTAGTTCCAAATAGTCAGCAATTTGCTCATACAAAGAATCCCTTTTTTGATTTTTGCAAAGATAGAAATATTTCAAGCAATCCTACCCATAAAAACGGATAATTTATGTACTTTTGCAGAACTCATATTAGAAAAAAGAACTCCGCTTATGGAAAATTATATCGTATCGGCACGAAAATATCGTCCCGCTACATTCGAATCGGTTGTGGGACAACGCGCGTTGACCATCACCTTAAAAAATGCTATTGCCACCGGCAAGCTGGCACATGCCTACCTGTTCTGCGGACCGCGTGGAGTGGGAAAAACAACGTGTGCACGTATCTTTGCCAAAACCATCAACTGCCAGACCCCCACTGCCGAAGGCGAAGCCTGCAATCAGTGTGAGTCTTGTCTGGCATTCAACGAACAGCGTTCTTACAACATACATGAGCTGGATGCCGCCAGCAACAACTCGGTAGAAGATATCCGTTCGCTGATTGAGCAGGTACGTATCCCGCCACAAATCGGCAAGTACAAGGTATATATCATTGATGAGGTCCACATGTTGTCGCAAGCCGCCTTCAATGCTTTTCTGAAAACATTGGAAGAACCGCCTCATCATGCCATCTTCATCCTTGCCACAACGGAAAAGCATAAGATACTGCCGACTATTCTGAGCCGTTGCCAGATTTATGACTTCAACCGCATCGGCATCAAAGACACTATCGACCATCTGCAATACGTTGCCAAACTGGAACATATCAACGCCGAACCCGAAGCCCTGACTGTCATCGCACAGAAAGCCGACGGTGGTATGCGCGACGCTCTTTCCATCTTCGACCAAGTAGTCAGCTTCACAGGTGGGAACATCACTTACAAAAGTGTGATTGAAAACCTGAATGTCTTGGATTACGAATATTATTTCAAGCTGACCGATTTGTTGCTTGAAAACAAAGTTCCCGAATCCATGCTGCTTTTAACGACGTATTGAAAAAGGATTTGACGGCAGTCATTTCATCACCGGACTATCCTCTCATTTCCGGGATTTGCTGGTGAGCAAGGACCCTTCCACCTGCAATTGCTGGAAGTAGGCGCCGGTATCCGCGACCGCTATAAAGAACAAGCACAAAAATGCGACCAGAAATTCCTGTACCGTGCCATGAAGCTATGCAATGATTGTGACCTGAACTATCGTGCAAGCAAAAACAAACGTCTGCTGGTAGAACTGACACTGATTCAATGCGCCCAACTCACTCTGCCCGATGCCGACGATGCAAGTGGTGGGCGTGGCCCTAAGAAGATATTAAAACCCCTATTTACGCAGCAAGCGGCTTCCACAGACGCCACGCAGTCACAGCCTCAGGCTAAAACTGCCGCTGCACAGACCGCAGCAACTGCCGCTCCTCAGCTACAGGGTACAAGTACAGCCGGCAGTATGAACGCAAACCGTCCAAGCCCGCTGCCTCAGACCAGAGAAGAGAAAAAAATCCCGGTGTTCAAGGCGGGCTCACTCGGTATATCCCTGCGCCGTCCTTTGCACGAACAGCAAGCCGCGGAGAAGCAAGAAGCAAAAGCGGCAAGCACCGCTGTCCAAAACGATGCCACATACGAAGATTATATTTTCAATGAAAAAGATCTGGACTATTACTGGCGTGAATTTGCAGCCGCCCTGCCCAAAGAAGAGAAGGCTAACTCAGCACGAATGATGAACATGCATCCGCATTTGTTGAATGACACGACTTTTGAAGTGACAGTAGACAATGATATGGTAGAAAAATATATGGTACAATTGATACCATCGGTTCAGAATCACTTACGCGAACGTCTGCACAACCGGAAAATCACCATGACGGTACGTGTCAGTGCCCCTACCGAGAACATCCGTGCTTACAGCCACGTGGAACGTTTCCAGATGATGAGCAAGAAAAACCCGAATCTGCTGAAATTAAAAGAAGCACTGGGATTGGAGTTATCATAAAACCTATTAAAATAAAAAAACACCGGGAAATCCTTCAAATCCTTCATATTTACACAATACATTGTTTTTCAATGTGTTGTCGTGAAGGATTTTGAAAGGGATCCTTCATAAATGATTCATTGAGCGTAAGCTATACTTTTCCAGCCTTTGCGTCAATCAATTTATATCCATAATAATATCCCGATTAGATTGTTTTTACATCCATTATAAAATCAATCTGCCTGAACTATGGGTACTGTTTCTTATTCACCTTTTGTATTCACCACTTTCCGCATTATCATCCATACAGATAAGTGCTGGAAAAAGAAAAATTCTTGAATTGTTCAAATTCAAGAATCTACAACTTTAACTTTTCTACTTTTGCGGAGAGACGGGCTCTCGAACTTATACTTTCACAGAATCTCATAAAACCGCAAACAACTGATAATCAAGTGCAAATTACAACATAGAGTAAAACTAAATGTTTCTAAATGTCTTTTGCTATCTCAATAATTGGGTGTATATTTGGGTGTAGAATTTCAAACGCACCCAATTATGAATATCAAGCGCAACATCATTTTTGCATTGGAGAGCCGGAAAAAGAACGGTGTGCCAATCGTAGAGAACGTACCCATCCGTATGCGTGTCATCTTTGCCAGCCAACGCATCGAGTTTACAACGGGCTACCGGATTG
>ENA-OQDD01000306-OQDD01000306.1-human-gut-metagenome-genome-assembly--contig:-NODE-306-length-20735-cov-4.079435_pt1 | contig 20735 bp, 35 predicted proteins | sample MGYA00242507_ERZ504598 | MGnify/ENA primary metagenome ERZ504598 (study PRJEB26092, sample SAMD00036318) | human gut metagenome | host: Homo sapiens | study: EMG produced TPA metagenomics assembly of...
CGGTACCCCTGCATCCTGCGGGCCTGCCTGCTGCCACCACGACGGTGTTCGGCACCGAAAAGCACCTGACCCAGACCGCAGCCTGTGTGACCACAGAACCCTTTGCAGGCGCAAAGCTGACGGGCTACGAGATCCACGCAGGCCGCACCGAGGTGCGGGGCAGTGCGTTCTGCATCCTTGCAGACGGCACGCCGGAGGGCTGTGTGCAGGACAGTGTATTCGGTACCTACCTGCACGGCCTGTTCGACACCGGCGAACTGACCGAAAAACTGACCGCATTTTTGTGCAAACGGAAGGGCATCGATCCGGCCGGGGCCGAGCTTATCCCCATGGAGCAGTACCGTCAGCAGCAGTTTGATCTGCTTGCCGATGGTGTGCGCGCGGCACTGGATATGCCCGCTATCTATGCCGCCATGGGAATGCAAAAAGGAGACAACACATGACACCGCAGCATCATCTGCCCGCCGACATTGAACGGACGAGCATCTCCATTATCACAAGGGAACTGGACGAGCTGGGCCTGACCCCGCCGCCGGAGACGGCTGCGGTGGTCAAGCGGGTCATCCACACCACCGCGGATTTCGACTATGCCAAAAATCTGCGCTTTACGCCCGGCGCGGTGGAAGCCGCAGTCAAGGCCCTGCACGCGGGTGCTTTCATCGTTACCGACACCAATATGGCGCTGGCGGGCATCACAAAGCCGGGCCTGAAAAACTGAACGGTGAAGCCATCTGCTACATGGCAGACCCCGCTGTGGCCGAAGCCGCAAAGCAGGCGGGCACCACCCGTGCCGTTGCCGCCATGCACCGCGCTGCCCGGGAGCACCCGGGGGCCATTCTGGCCATCGGCAATGCGCCCACGGCCCTTTTGACCATTGCGGAGGGAATGGAAGCCGGTCTGCGGCCTGCACTGGTCATTGGCGTGCCGGTGGGGTTTGTGAATGTGGTGGAAAGCAAGGAAGTACTGTTTGCCGCCTGCGAGCGATACGGCGTGCCTGCCATCGCCGCCATGGGCCGCAAGGGCGGCAGCAATGTGGCTGCAGCATCTGCAACGCCTCATTTACTCTGCCGCCGAAATGCTGGACCCCTCTGCCAGAGGGTGGAACGGATAAGGCGGAAACAGCATAACATCAAAAACCCGGAACCCTTTTTGAGCCGTTTTGGCCGAGAAAAGGTTCCGGGTTTTGTTCATGATTTTTTCAGAGAGCTATTTTGCAACAGCCCCATTTTCACGGAAAAGGTCCGAACCGAGCACGGCATCCACACTGCCGGCATCAGGCTGCGGGGAACGCCTTGTTCCACACTTCGATCACCTTGAACTTCGGGGTCCAGCCTTCGGGTTCAAAGCGGTCACCCTTGGCACCCATGGTGCCCTGCTCGGTGCACCACTGTGCGGCCTTGGCCATATCAGGGTCGGTCACATCCGTAAAGGCGGGTGCGCACACGCTCAGCACCATGCACAGCGCCACGAGGGCCGAGAGCAACCTTTGGGTCAGGGTCGTCTGCTTCATACGGAATTCCTCCTTTTTGCTTACGGGGGGGGGGGTATGCGTCCGCCTTGAAAATACCATATTTCACCTTCTTTTTCAATAAAACCTGCGTGAAACGCCCCAAAACCTGCGTGAAAACCGTTTTGCACCGCTGTGCGCGCCTTTGCCCCCTCTTGCAATTTGCGCGCAAAGGGTGTAGAATACAGTCACAATCAAATACAGGGGAGCTTGTGAAGCAGGCTGAGAGGAAGTATCCAAACTTCGACCCTTTTACCTGATGCGGATAATGCCGCCGTAGGAAGTCAGAATGGATGATTTTTTGCAGGAGGCACCGCGGAAGGTGTCTCCTGTTTTTTGTTGTGTACCGATTACCATTAAGGAGGATGCCTTGTACTTTTCTGCGGAAGTGCCGCAGCGGGCTGAGGGGGAGCGCCCTGAGCTTTGTGACCGTCAGCGATGGGAAGCCGTGTTCCGGCGTGAGAGGAGACCAGAAAGTCTCGACCGCTTCTTATAGTTCCTGCGCCGGGTCTGGCACCGGGTGCGGGCTGTTTGCGGAGGCGCTGTATGGTTTTTGCTGCTTCCGCAGGTTTGGAAAGGAGCCTTGCCTTATGAAAAAACTCTCTGTGAAAAAGCTGGCGTTGGCCGGTATGCTGTGCGCTCTGTGCGTGGTGGGCAGCGTATTCAGCTTCCCCATGTTCGGCAGCAAATGTGCACCCATCCAGCACATGGTCAATGTGACCTGCGCGGTGCTGCTTGGCCCGTGGTGGGGCGTGGGCGTGGCCTTTGTGGCCTCGCTGCTGCGCAATCTGCTGGGTCTGGGCAGCCTGATGGCCTTCCCCGGCAGCATGTTCGGCGCACTGCTGTGCGGCCTTGTGTACCATAAGACCAAAAACATCCTTGCCACCATGGTGGGCGAGGTGTTCGGCACCAGCATTCTGGGCGGCCTGTGCGCTTACCCGGTGGCCATTTTCCTCATGGGCAAGAGCGCCGGCGACATCGCGTTCTATGCTACATCGTGCCGTTCCTCATCTCCACTGCAGTGGTTCCATCATTGCGGGCGTGCTGGTGTACAGCCTGCAGCGCTCCGGCGCACTGCGCTCCATGCAGAACAGCCTTTCTTAATAAAGGTGCGTGCAAATGTTTAAAACAGAGTTTGAAAATGTCCGCCGCACCTGCCGCTCATCCATAACATTACCAACTACGTCACCGTGAACGACTGCGCCAACATGGTGCTGGCCTGCGGTGCTTCGCCCATCATGGCCGACGATGCCGCCGAGGTGGAGGACATCACCACCATCTGCGGCGGTCTGAACATCAACATCGGCACCCTGAACAGCCGCACCATCACCAGCATGCTGCTGGCGGGCAAAAAGGCAAACCAGCTGGGCCATCCTGTGGTGCTGGACCCGGTGGGTGCGGGTGCATCCCGCCTGCGCACCGACACGGCTTTCCGCCTGCTCCGGGACGTAAAGTTCACCGTGATCCGCGGCAACATCTCGGAGATCAAAACGCTGGCCTCCGGCGCGGGAACCACCAAGGGCGTGGATGCCGATGTGGCCGATAAAGTTACTGAGGAAAATCTGGATTCTGCCGTGGCCTTTGCCAAGGCCTTTGCAGCCCAGACGGGTGCCGTTATTGCCATTACCGGTGCCATCGACATCGTGGCGGATGCCGAAAAAGCCTACTGCATCCGCAACGGCAATGCCATGATGAGCAGCATCACCGGTACGGGCTGCCAGCTTTCGGCCCTGACGGCGGCGTTCGTCACCGCCAACCCGGCCATCCGCTGGAAGCCGCTGCAGCTGCAGTGTGCGCCATGGGCCTTGCGGGCGAGACCGCCCACAAGCGCCTGACCCCGCTGGACGGCAACTCCACCTACCGCAATTATATCATCGATGCCATTTACAATATGACCCCGGATCAGCTGGAAGAAGGAGCAAACTATGAAGTGCGATAAGCAGAACATGCTTCTGTATGCCGTCACCGACCGCGCATGGGTGGGAAAGCAGACCCTCTATGAACAGGTGGAGAGCGCCTTGAAAGGCGGTGTCACCTGTGTGCAGCTGCGTGAAAAAGAGCTGGACGACGAAGCCTTTCTGAAAGAGGCTGTGGAGATCCATGCTCTGTGCCAGCGCTACGGCGTGCCGTTCTTTGTGAACGACAATGTGGACATTGCCATCCGCTGCCATGCCGAAGGTGTGCATGTGGGGCAGGAGGATATGGCCGCAGCGCAGGTGCGCGCCCGTGTGGGCGAGGGAATGATGATCGGCGTTTCCGTCCACAGTGTGGAGGAAGCACGGGAAGCCGTCAAGCATGGCGCAGACTGCCTTGGCGTGGGCGCGGCCTTTGCCACCCACACCAAGACCGATGTGGACGTTCTGCCCACGAGACCCTGAAGGCCATCTGTGATGCCGTGGACATCCCGGTGGTGGCCATTGGCGGCATCCACAAGGAGAACATCCTGCAGCTCAAGGGCACCGGTGTGGATGGCGTGGCCCTTGTGAGCGCCATCTTTGCAGCAGACGACATCGAGACCGAGTGCAAAGAGTTGAAAGCCCTGTCGGAGCAGATCATCTGACCGATCCCGCGGCAAACCGGGGACACCACCTTGGGCCGCGTTATAAAATTCATGGAGAAAACCAACATGAAAAGCGTATTTTGCGCAGGTGCCGGCATCCAGAACGTTCTGTTTTTTCTGAATGACGGCTGCCTTTCCCTACCCTTGTATGACCAGCACCCTGCTGTTCAGAGATAAACTGTCATTTGGAGGAACAGAGCGTATGCAGACTTATACTACCCAGATGGATGCTGCCCGCAAGGGCATCATCACGCCGCAGATGGAGATCGTGGCTAAAAAAGAGTATCGCACCACCGAGGAGATCCGCCAGTGGGTGGCCGAGGGCAAGGTAGCCATCCCGGCCAACAAGCACCACGAGTGTTTGAACCCCGAGGGTGTCGGCTCCATGCTGCGCACCAAGATCAACGTGAACCTTGGTGTCTCCCGCGACTGCAAGGACTACAACGTGGAGATGCAGAAGGTGATGAGCGCCGTCAACATGGGTGCCGAAGCCATTATGGACCTGTCTAGCCACGGCAACACCCAGCCCTTCCGCCAGAAGCTGACCCACGAGTGCCCGGTGATGATCGGCACCGTGCCGGTGTACGATTCGGTCATCCACTACCAGCGCGATCTGGCTGAGCTGACCGCACAGGACTTCATCGATGTGGTGCGCCTGCATGCAGAGGACGGTGTGGACTTTGTCACCCTGCACTGCGGCATCACCCGCAAGACCATCGAGCAGATCCGCAAGCACAAGCGCAAGATGAACATTGTCAGCCGCGGTGGTTCTCTGGTGTTTGCATGGATGAGCATGACCGGCAACGAGAACCCCTTCTACGAGCACTTTGACGAGATCTGCGAGATCTGCGCCGAGCACGATGTGACCATCTCGCTGGGCGATGCCTGCCGTCCCGGCTGTCTGGCTGACGCCACCGATGTGTGCCAGATCGAGGAGCTGGTGCGTCTGGGCGAGTTGACCAAGCGCGCATGGGCACACAACGTGCAGGTGATGGTGGAAGGCCCCGGCCATGTGCCCCTGAATCAGGTGGCTGCCAACATGGAGGTGCAGAAGAGCATCTGCATGGGCGCACCCTTCTATGTGCTGGGACCCCTCGTCACCGATATCGCCCCCGGTTACGACCACATCACCGCTGCCATCGGCGGCGCTGTGGCTGCAGCCAGCGGTGCAGCTTTCCTGTGCTATGTGACCCCCGCCGAGCATCTGGCTCTGCCCAATGTGGACGATGTGAAGCAGGGCATCGTGGCCTCCAAGATCGCTGCCCACGCCGCCGATATTGCCAAGGGCATCCCCCACGCCCGGGACATCGACGATAAGATGGGCGATGCCCGCCGTGTGCTGGACTGGGATGCACAGTTCGCCTGCGCACTGGACCCGGAGACCGCAAAGGCTATCCGCGATGCCCGCCTGCCGGAGGACGACCACAGCGACACCTGCAGCATGTGCGGCAAGTTCTGTGCCGTGCGCAGCATGAACAAGGCGCTGGCCGGTGAGTACATCGACATTCTGTAAAAATCTTCTGTTTTGCGCGCAGCAGCGCGCATCTTCCTCCGCCGCCCGGTATGACCGCCGGGCGGCTTTTGTTGTAATTCCCAAAAGATTGTGTTAAAATAACAATAAGGCGCTGATTGCAAAATTGGTGGTCATGCTTTCTATCCCGTATCGCTGGTTTTTCTATTTCTACATAGAACAAGCAGAGGTCCGGGAGGAAACTTTTTTTGAAAGTACCTGCCGGAGCCTTGAAGGCGAAGGGAGGGATATCGAATGAATCTGCTGGAGACTCTCGCATTGCTCACGTTCATTCTCGCGTTGTTGAGCTTGGTCGTGGATGTGATCCGTCTGACCGTTGAGGTCATGGCAAAGTTTTCCCAGATGAAAAGCGATGATAACAAAAAAGATTGACCGCCTCACAGTTCCCCAACTCGAGCGGTCAATCTTTTTGACTAACGGGATGGAAAGCTGACCTTTGCAGTCAGCGCCCCTTCTGTTTGTAGTATAATCGAAGCTATGTGATTTGTCAAGTTATCCTGTTCCATCGATTATTTCTATCAATATTTTAGATTTTACAATTCTTCTGTACTGTACTATAATGAAGTTATCGTCTTCATTCCATTGATCTACAGGAGGAATCTGCCTTGCTGGTAAATCTTATCGAATCCGTCTATCGCCTGCTGTGGGGCGACCTGTTCACCATCCCGCTGGGCGGCGGCATCGGCATTTCCTTCATGGTGGTGCTGCTGTTCACGGCGGGCATCTGGTTCACCTGCCGCACCCGTCTTTTGCCGGTGCGGCTGTTCCGGGATATGATCGCCGCCGTGTGCGAGAAAAAGCAAGGCAGGAACGGCCTTTCCTCCTTCCAGACGCTGGTCATTTCCACCGCCACCCGCGTGGGCATGGGCAATCTGGTGGGCGTGGTGGCCGCTGTTTCTGCAGGCGGTGCCGGTGCGGTGTTCTGGATGTGGGTCACTGCCATTCTGGGTGCGTCCACCTCCTTTATCGAATCCACCTTGCCCAGAAATACCGCCAGCCCGACCCGCTGTACGGCGGCTGGCGCGGCGGACCGGCCTACTATCTGCATGTGCTGGCGGAGCGCAGGCGCGGCAAAAAGCTCAAACGCTCTGTGGTAGCGGCGCTGTTTGCGGTGTCTGGCCTCATCTGCTGGTGCGGCATCAGTCAAGTGATCTCCAACTCGGTCAGTTCCGCGTTTGAAAATGCGTTCCATATTCCGCCGCTTACTACCACACTGGTGCTCACGGCCATTGCGGCGGTGATCGTGCTGCGCAAGAATGCCACCGTGAAAAGTCTGGATGTGATGGTGCCCATCATGGCGGTGTGCTATTTTGTCATCACCGTGGGCATCGTGCTGTTCAACCTGCCCAAGCTCCCGGCGGTGTTCGGGCGCATCTTTGCGGAAGCGTTCGGTCTGCGGCAGGCCGTGGCTGGCGGCTTTGGTGCTGTGCTGATGAACGGTGTCAAGCGCGGCCTGTTCTCCAACGAAGCGGGCAGCGGTTCGGCACCTGTGCAGCTGCCGCCGCAGAGTGCGACGACCCGGTCAAGATGGGCTTTGTGCAGGCACTGGGCGTGCTGATCGATACGGTGGTGATCTGCAGCTGCACGGCCTTTTTGATGCTGCTGGTGCCGCAGGAGATCACGGAAGGACTTGCGGGCATGGACCTTTTGCAGACTGCCCTGCAGTACCATCTGGGCGGCTTTGGTGTCGTGTTCATTGCGGCCACGCTGGCGCTGTTCAGCTTTTCCACCTTTCTGGGCGTTTTGTACTATGCCCGCGGCAATGTGGCCTATCTGTGCGGCGACAACTGGTGGAGCCAGACCGTGTATAAGCTGATCGCGCTGGCCATGCTGGTGATCGGCGGTATGCAGGCCTACACGGTGGTGTGGGATCTGGGCGACGTGGGCATTGGCCTGATGACCATTTTCAACATGATAGCCTTGGTGCCCATGGCAAAGGAAGCACTTGCCGCCCTGAACGACTACGAAAAACGCAAAAAACTGCAGTAAATAGCAAAGGCCCGGCTCCCTGTAACATGGGAACCGGGCCTTTCAGGTTATTTTATTGCAGATCAGATTTGTTTAAAAGCAGCCCGCCTGCAAGCCCGGCCAGCGCAGGCAGCACCCAGCCAAAGCCCATGCTGCCCAGCGGCAGAGCGTTGGCGGCGGCAGATACTGCCCCCAGCGGCAGCGCAGCGGCGATGCTCTGCAGGGCGGTCAGGCCCATGCACAGCGGATACACCGCCCGGTGCTTTTCAAGGCCCGGCATAAAGGAAAGCAGGATCAGCACGATGGCTGCGGGATAAATGGCGTTCAGCACTGGAGTGGACAGCCGGATGATGGCAGCAAGGCCGAGGTTCGATACCAGCATACTGGCCACAGCAAAAAAAGCGGCAAGGGCAGGTAGGGGATGCGGGGCAGAAGCTGATGAAAATACTGCCCCACGCAGGCGATCAGGCCCACGCAGGTGTTGAAGCATGCGATCACAAAAATGGCCGCAATGAGCACAAGGCCCGCCCGGCCGAACAGCTGCTGTGCCAGAGCGGTGAGCACCTCGGCACCGGTGGCAAGGCCCGGATACACCGTGCCGGTCTCGGCCCCGGCGTGGCCCAGCATGGCGTAGACCACCAGCATCAGCCGCCTGCAATAAAACCGGCCCGGATGGTGCCGCCTTCCACGGCACGGCTTTCTGTGACACCCCGGGCGCGGATGTTCAGGGCGATGACCGCGCCAAAATTCAGCCCGGCCAGCGTGTCCATGGTCTGGTAGCCGTACAGGATGCCCTGCACAGCGGCAGGGCTGCGTACTCTGCGCTGGGTGTGCCGTAGTGTGCCGCCAGCGGATGGATGAGACACCCGGCAAACAGCACCACGATGAGCACGATCAGGCAGGGGCAGAGGATGCGGCCCAGCCAGTCGGTAAGCTTTTCCGGCCGCAGCGCCACCAGAAAGGCCGCTGCAAAAAACAGCACCGAGTAGGCCAGCTGCAGCCCGGTACCGCCGCCTATCAGCGGCACCAGCATCTGGAACGAGGTGCTTGCCGTGCGGGGAATGGCAAGCACGGGCCAATGGAAAGATACACCAGAATGGTGAACACCATGGCGAACACCGGATGCACCCGGCCGGCAAGCTTATCCAGACCGCCTGCCCGTGCCACAGCCACCACGCCCGCAATGGGCAGGCCGACGGCGCTGACGGCAAGGCCCGCAAAGGCAGGCCAGAGGCTGGTACCGGCCTGTGCGCCAGATGCGGCGGAAGATCAGATTGCCTGCACCAAAAACATGGAAAATAGCGTAAAACTGACCAAAAGCAGGCTTTTGCCGGAGAGCTTCTGCATAGGACAGACACCTCATTTCTTTCTTGCATCAAAGATGACAGAGATTTATACAGTTCAGTTTATCGTTTTATGCATTTCATGTCAAGAAAGAAAAACATGAAGAAAAGTAATGACAGGCATGATAAGCTCTTATGCATCATGATGCACGGGTCATTGGCGTTTGGAAAGAGATATGGTATTATAATGTATAATGTAGAACTGAGCAGGCTATCAGGGCGCTTTCTCCGCGAAATTCGGGGCTTCCAGCTCCCGCCCTGTTGCCTTATGGCAACAGTCCTATCCTCGGATCATTCGCTGAAGAAATTCCCTGCCGTCATGCATTTATTTGTAATCAGGAGCAGGTAAGTTTATGAAGCGACATAAACAATTTTTTCAGCGGCTGGGCGCTGCGGCCTTCTGGCTGGCGGTGTGGCAGTGCGCCGCCATGGCGGTGGGACAGGAGGTGTTCCTTGTTTCGCCGGTGCAGGCGGTGCGCACTCTTTTGCAGCTTTTGCCGCAGGCAGAGTTCTGGCAGCGGGTGGGTTTCAGCTCCGGGCGCATTCTGCTGGGTTTTGGGCTGGGCGTGGCCGTAAGCATCGTGCTGGCTGTGGCCGCACAGGCGTGGCACACGGCAGATGTGCTGCTTGCTCCGGTGCTGCAGCTGGTCAAAGCCACGCCGGTGGCAAGCTTTATCATTCTGGCGCTGGTGTGGGTGCGGGGGCATCGCTTTCGGTGCTCATCAGCTTTTTAATGGTGCTGCCCGTGCTGTACGGTGCGGTGCGCACCGGCATCCAGAGCGCAGACCCACAGCTGTTGGAGATGACGAGGTGTTTCGCCTGCCGCCTGGGCCGACGGCTGCGGGCGGTGTGGCTGCCTGCGGTGCTGCGGCCTTCCGGCAGGGATGCAGCGTGGCCCTTGGCATCTGCTGGAAGAGCGGCGTTGCCGCTGAGGTGATCGGCCTGCCCAATGGCAGCATCGGCGATGCACTCTACCGGGCCAAGATCACCCTTTCCACCGGGGAGCTGTTCGCATGGACGTTTGTGATCATCCTGCTCAGCGCTGGGTTTGAAAAGCTGTTCCTGCTGCTTCTGGACTGCGTGACCCGCGCCGTGACCGGGGAGGTGCCGCAATGCTGACCATCGAGCATCTGACAAAACAGTTCGGGAAGAAAACGCTTTTCCGGGATCTCTGCCTCACGGTGGAAGGCCCGGCGGTGCTGTGGGCACCCAGCGGCTGGGGCAAGACCACATTGCTGCGCATCCTCATGGGGCTGGAAGAACCCACTTCTGGCATAGTACAGGGCGTTGGCCGGGTGGCAGCAGTGTTTCAGGAAGACCGGCTCTGCCCGCAGCTGACAGCTGTGCAGAACGTGACGCTGGTATTGCCCGGCAGTGCAGAACAATACAAGGAACAAATCATAAAAGATTTTCAACAGCTTGGTATGGATGCTGCTGCACTGGCCCTGCCTGCAGCACGGCTTTCCGGCGGACAGAAGCGCCGCACGGCTCTGCTGCGGGCTTTGTGGGCCGCCAGCGATACGCTGCTGTTAGACGAACCCTTTACCGGAATGGACCCGGACACCCTTGCCGCTGCTGCGGCTCTGCTGCGGGAGCGCTGCGGAGAAAAGCCTGTCTTGCTGGCTACCCACGACCGCGAAGCCATCCGCCTTCTGGGCTGGCCGGTGGTTGAGCTGGAAAATGCCTGAGCCTGCATCGATCCTATAGAATGAAAAATCGGAAAGACCAGAACGGCCTTTCGATTTTTGCTGCTTGGAATATTTTACTGAAAAATACGCAGGGATACGGCGAACTGCATCAGTTCAGCAGCTTTGCCGGGTCAAGGTACTGCTCACCCTGCAGTACTTCCAGATGGATATGCGTCTCCTCGGCGCATTCGTTGGGAATGCTGCCTGCACGGCCAAGTATCTGGCCCACACTCACTTCATCGCCGGTCTGCACCGTGGGGTCGGCTGTGCCGCACACCCGCCACAGGTGCCCGGCGCTGTCCTCGATGCACACCACACTGCCCCAGCGGCTATCGGTGTCCACGGCGGTCACCTTACCGGCGGCGGGAGCACACACCTGTGCATCCTGCGCACAGGCGTAGTCCACACCGTTGTGGGTGCGCCAGTCGCCAAGGGTGCTGCTGTACACCAGCTCATCGCCGCTGTAGACGTTCAAGACCCTGCCGAGACGGGCTGCGTGGAGGCAGGCGCAGCTGAACTGCTGGCAGGCGAGGATGCGCCCTGCAGTGCGGAGGGTTCGTGCACCAAACCAGAGCCAGACTGCGCCCCAGAAGAGGACGCAGAGGATGCGGGCTTGGGTATATTTGCCGCAGATTCTGCGGCGTCGGTCACGGGCTGCTGCCATACATCGTCCTCCTGTGAGTCAAGGGTGAGCTGCGGCTCCGGGGCAGGTTCCTCCTGCGGGATCGTCAGGTCGTCGTAGCTCTTTTTCAGTTCATCCCGCACGGTGCGCACTGCCCACACGCCCGCCGCTGCGGCTGCGACGAGACAGGCCAGCAGTGCCAGTGTAAAGCCCCTGCTGCGCAAAAACTTTTTGATCTGCTCCATTGTCGTTACTCCCATCTGCTGCATTGTGTACGCATTGCTTCTGGGCTTAGTGTGGGACAGCAGGGCAGGTTTTATGCACGGAACGATTTAAAATGGCCTCCATTTCATTCTGGCCATAATAGCGGAATTGCATTTATAGTGATGCAGAACCGGTCAGACCGCGGTCTGACCGGTTCTGCGTTTTCACGAGAGGGGCCGCAGCCGGAAAATGCATCTTCCCTCTGTGGCCTTCTGTGTTGATACCCAGAGCGAAGCGGAGGATATTCTAAATGGTATTACCAAACAAAAAGGCCCTCCCTTTTCGGGAGAGCCTTTGCGGATCAAAAATCAGTTGCGGCGGCGGCTGTTCATGCCCAGCAGGCGCACAACATACAGGAAGATGTTGATGAAGTCCAGATACAACGTCAGTGCGCCGTAGATGGAAGCCTTCTCGGCCAGCTCACCGTCATAGGCGTAGTAGGAGAACATCTGGCTCAGCTTCTGGGTGTCGTAGGCGGTCAGCAGCATGAACACCACCAGACCGACAGCGCTGTACAGCACCGTGGTAAGGAAGCTCATGCCGAACAGCATGCCCACAAAGCCGGTGATGATGAGCGCGAACAGGCCCATCATCAGCTTGGGACCCCAGCCGGACAGATCCTTGTGGGTAGTAGTGCCGTAGACGGCCATCAGGCCAAAGTACAGCGAGGTGGCAAGGAAGGCCAGCACCAGAGTGCCCAGATCAAATACCAGGAAGTAGTAGCTCAGCACCATGCCGTTGAGCAGTGCATAGGCAAAGAATGTGGCTCTTGCACCGCCCACCGACATGTTCTGCACGCGGGAGCTGAGCACATACACCAACACCAGCTCTGCGATGGTGAACACCAGATACAGCGAGTTGACAACGTACAGCAGCGGGGTAGCGGCTGTAACGAACGCCGCGGCAAAGGTGATGAGCAGGCCTACCGCCATCCAGCGGTAGGTGCGGTTCATATAGTCAGCCGAGGTCATGGCAGGCTCCGTGTATCCTCGATCGTAACCATTGTAATTGTAATCCATATGGGACTCCTCCAGTCTCTTTCTGCCGGAACACTTTTTCCTTGCTCCGGTCTACGGAATATAGTATACTGCATAGAAATGAACGTTTCATGAAAAAGGCTGTGATATTGTATGTCTCTTGGGCTTTATTTACACATACCCTACTGTTTTTCCAAATGCAGATACTGCGATTTCTATTCCCATCCCGGTGAGCGCGGCGTACCGGAAGCTTATGTGGATGCTCTTGTGCGGGAGCTTTCCCGCTTTGCGCCGGAAGTACCTCTGCAGCCGGACACCCTTTATTTTGGCGGCGGCACCCCCAGCCTGCTGCGCCCGGAGCAGGCAAAACGGCTGATTGATGCGGCCCGGCCGATGCCGGGGGCCGAGATCACACTGGAAGCAAACCCGGAGACGGTGACGGAAGAAAGCCTTGCAGGCTTCCGGGAGGCGGGTGTGAACCGCATCTCTTTCGGGGTGCAGTCTGCCCGGGATACCCAGCTGCGCACACTGGGCAGGCCGCACACGGCAAAGCAGGCGCGGGCTGCATTTGCCGCCGCGCGGCGCGCAGGCTTTGCGAACATCAGCGGCGACATCATGCTGGCACTGCCGCACTACACCGAAGCCGAGTTTGACGAAACGCTGGAACTGATCGAGGGTGGTGGGGCTACCCATATTTCGGCATATCTGCTGAAGATCGAGCCGGATTCGGCCTTTGGTAAACATCCGCCCGAAGGCCTGCCCACCGGCGATGAAGCTGCCGATTTTTACCTTTATGCAGTGGAACAGCTGGAACACCACGCTACAAACAGTACGAGATCTCCAACTTTGCAAAGCCCGGCTATGAGGCAGACACAACCTCATCTACTGGGACTGCGGCGACTATCTGGGCCTTGGCCCGGCGGCGCACTCCTGCATGGGCGGCAGACGGTTCTACTACCCGCCGGACACCGCCGCTTTCCTGAACGATGCCGCCGCCCCGGTGATGGACGGCAGTTGCGGCGCAGAGGACTACCTTATTTTACAGCTGCGTCTGCGCAAAGGCCTTTCGCTGGATGCATACAAAAAACTTTACGGGAAAGAATTCTCCACCGCACAGCTGGCCTTTGTGCAAAACTGCGTCCGGGCGGGCTATGCAAGCTTTGACGGCCGCACCCTTGCCCTGACCCCGGCGGGTCTCATCGTGCAGAACAGCATCCTTGCCCAGCTGTTGTAATTGGCAGAAATACGGCAACACATTGCTTTTGAGTGTCGATTCTGGTATGATATACTCGTATTATTAGGCGATGGGAGAGAAAACGGATGGCGAAAGTATTGATCGTCGGCGCAGGCGCGGCAGGACTGATGGCGGCGGGTGCCGCCGTGCGTCAGGGGCATCAGGTGACGGTGCTGGAACACATGGACAAGCCCGGCCAGAAGATCCTTGTCACCGGCAAGGGCCGCTGCAATGTGACCAACGACTGCCCGGCAGAGGAATTTCTGCGCCATGTGCGCACGAACCGCGCTTTCTGTATTCGTCGCTGGGGGCCTTTCCACCGGCAAAGACCATGGAACTGTTCGAGGGCCTTGGCGTGGAGCTGAAGGTGGAGCGCGGCCGCCGGGTGTTTCCAGTATCGGACAAGGCCGAGGAGATCCGGCAGGCTCTTTTGCGCTATGCGCAGGATGCTGAACTCGTGCATGACGGCGCGAAAAAGCTGCTATTGGAAGAGGTAACACCGGAGCCGGAAGCAGCTCCCGCCGCACCGGAAAACCCGCGCCACCCCAAAAAGAAAAAGGCAGGCCCGGCACTGCGGTGCATCGGTGTGCGGGGCACCTCCGGCCGGGAGTACCGGGCGGATGCCGTGCTGGTGGCCACCGGCGGCGTGAGCTATCCCACCACCGGCTCTACCGGCGACGGCTACAAACTGGCCCAGCAGGCCGGGCACACCCTCATCGAGCCGGTGCCCAGTCTGGTCAGTCTTGTGAGCCATGACGCGGACTGCAAAAAGATGATGGGCTTGGCGCTGAAAAACGTCACCCTGACCCTGTTCGAGGACAGCAAGGCCATTTTTGACGAGCAGGGCGAAATGCTGTTCACTCATTTTGGCATCAGCGGCCCGCTGACTTTGAGCGCATCCAGCCATCTGGGCGACATGAAAAAACACAAGTATCATGCGGAGATCGACCTCAAGCCAGCCCTCAGCGAGGAGCAGCTTTACGACCGCATCACGCGGGATTTTGCCCTGCTGGCAAACCATGCGGCGCAGGGCGCGCTGGTAAAGCTTTTGCCGTCCAGTATGCAGCCGGTGATGGTGGCGCGCTGGGGCATCGACCGGCTACCAAGCAAACCAGATCACCCGGGAGCAGAAGAGGGAGCTGGTGCAGCTGATGAAGCACTGGCGGGTGTCCATTGATGCCCGGGGCGATCTGGCCCACGCGGTGATCACCAGCGGCGGCGTGTCCGTGCGGGAGGTGGACCCCAAAACCATGCAGAGCAAAAAGGCGCTGGGCCTTTACTTTGCAGGCGAAGTGCTGGATGTGGATGCCTATACCGGCGGCTACAACCTGCAGATCGCCTTCTGCACTGCACAGGCATTTGCAAATAATCTGTAATTACAGATAAAACAATTTTAAATGCCTCCGCGCTGCTCTGGGCATATTTATAGGAATGGATTTTTTTGATTTGTATTTTGAAACGACTGCGGTCGTTTTCAAAATACGTTTTCACAAAAAGAGTTGTTGCCGGGATAGTCTCACAGACCACTGCGCAACTGTTCCCAAAGGGAACGAGCAGCAGATTCAGTTGGCCGTTGCGGCCCCGCTTGTGAAAAATCAAATCTGGAAAATCCGCAGATTTTCCAGATTTGTAAATATTTAAAATGATTTTCCGCTGAAGATGGCAAGAGCGTGAGCAGAGGCCATTTTAAATCGTTCAGTTCAAAAAAGGAGAAGATATAAAATGGTATCTGTTGCAATCGACGGGCCTGCAGGTGCAGGCAAATCTACGCTGGCACGCCGTCTGGCGGCTGAAATGGGCTATATTTATGTGGATACCGGTGCCATGTACCGCGCCATCGGCCTGTATGCCCTGCGCGCAGGCAAGGACCCTAAGGACAACGACGCAGTGAACGCGCTGCTTCCCCAGATCGAGCTGCGGCTGGCCTCCATTGAGGGCGAGCAGCACATTTATTTAAAGGAAGAGGATGTGAGCACCGCCATTCGCACCGAGGCCGCAGGTATGGCTGCCTCTGCCGTGGGCGCAAACCCGGCTGTGCGCGCCTTTCTGCTGGAACTGCAGCGGGATATGGCCAAAAAGCAGGACGTGCTGATGGACGGCCGCGATATCGGCACGGTGGTGCTGCCGGATGCCACGGTGAAGATCTTCCTCACCGCCACGCCGGAAGCCCGCGCCACACGCAGGTGGAAAGAGTATCAGCCAAGGGCATCGATACTCCCTATGAAGAGGTGCTGGCCGACGTGAAGCAGCGGGACTATCAGGACACCCACCGTGCCGCTGCACCCCTGAAGCAGGCGGACGATGCCGTGCTGCTGGACACTTCGGAGCTGGATTTTGAACAGAGCCTTGCTGCAATGAAGAAGATCATTGCGGAGAAAGTGAATAAAACGATAAAATGATATTATATTACATCTTAGTGCCTTTGCGTGGCTTTTGTGGCATATCGGCTTCCGCATCCATGTAGAGGGCCGCGAAAACCTGAAAAAGGTGCAGACAAAGGGCTGCATCCTTGCACCCACCCATGTCTCCGCCATCGACCCGGTGTTCATCGTGGTCACCCGGTGGGGCAGGCGGATGATCGTGTTCGCCAAGAAGGAACTGTTCGAGATCAACGCCCTGCTCACATGGTTCTTCCGCTGCTGCGGCGCGGTGTGCGTGCGCGGCACAAAGGATGAAATGGCTGCCATTGAGCAGACCGTAGAAAAGTGCAGAAACGGCGAAACACTGCTCATCTCCGGAGCACCCGCGAAAAGGACGGGAAGCTTCTGCCGCCCAAGAGCGGACTGTTCGTCATTGCGGCGGGGGCCGGGGTGGACGTAGTGCCCTGCCGCATCCTGTACGATACGCCGGATGGAAAAATGCACCTGTTCTGCAAAGTACGGGTGATCTACGGCGAGCCGATGCCTGCAGAGCAGTTTGCCATGGAGAGCCGCCGCGACACCAAAAAGCTGCGTGCCAACAAGCAGGCCCTGCTGGATGCGTGGGAAAAGATGGGGGCGTAAAAGATGGAGATCCGAGTTGCCAAAACGGCGGGGTTCTGCTTTGGTGTCAAGCGGGCGGTGGACCTGACCTATGGTCTGCTGAACGAAGGCTGCAAGGTGGCCACCCTCGGCCCGCTGATCCATAACCCGCAGGCTGTGGAGGATATGCAGAAAAAGGGTGCCCTTGTGACGGATGCCATCGCCGATGTGCCCGCCGGGTACGAGGTGGTCATCCGCAGTCACGGCGTACCGCGCACTGTGTACGACGAGCTGGATGCGCGCGGCATCACCTACCATGATGCCACCTGTCCCTTCGTGCAGAAGATCCAGCGCATTGCCGCCGAGGCCGAAAAGGCGGGGGCAGTGCTGCTGGTGGCAGGCGACAAGACCCATCCGGAGGTGCAGGGAATCGTGGGCCACACCCGCGGAGAGGTGTTCGTTTTTGCCGATCTGGCCGAGTTGAAGGCATGGAAAGGCCCCTCTGACCCGCAAAAACCCCTGTTTGCAGTTGCACAGACCACATTTCAGGTTACAAAATGGCAAGAAAGTTCGGAGTTTCTCAAAAAAGCCTATACAAACGCCCGAATTTTTGATACAATATGTAATGCGACGTGGGCGAGGCAACAGGAAGCGGAAGACCTCAGCCAAAAATGCGACATCATTGTTGTCATTGGCGGTCATCATTCTTCCAATACCCAAAAGCTGGTACAGGTCGCCGCAAAACACACGCGTGCCGTAACGGTCGAGACAGCGAGCGAACTTCGGCCGGAATGGTTTGCAGATGTTAAAGTGGCGGGCGTGACAGCCGGGGCTTCAACGCCATCGTCTATTATTGAGGAGGTACTTAACAGTATGAGCGCAGAAATCAATGACAGCATGAGCTTTGAGGAGATGCTGAATGCATCCGAGGAAAAGCGTGTTCATGCAGGCAGTATTGTGAAAGGAATCGTGACCAGCATCTCTGCCAACGAGATCCAGGTGGATATCGGAGCGAAGCAGACCGGCTTTGTCAAGCTGAGCGAGCTGACCGATGATTCCTCCGCCAAGGTCGAAGACCTGGTGAAGGTTGGCGATGAGCTGGACCTCATCGTCGAGAAGGTTATGGATCAGGATGCGTCATCCAGCTCTCCCGCAAGAAGCTCGCATCTCGCAAGGGCATGGAAGAGATCGCTAAGGCCGCTGAGTCCGGCGAGGTCGTCGAAGGCGATGTCACCGAGTTCAACAAGGGCGGCGTTGTGGTCAACGTCAAGGGTGTCAAGGTGTTCGTTCCTCGTTCTCAGGCTACTATGCGCCGTGATGAGGACTACACCGCTCTGGTTGGCCAGCACGTTCAGCTGGTTGTCACCGAGTGCTCCGGCCGCAAGATCGTCGGCAGCATCAACAAGGTGACCGCTGAGCAGAACAAGGCAAAGCGTGAAGAGTTCTGGGCAAACGTTGAGGTGGGCAAGACCTACACCGGCGTTGTCAAGAGCCTGACTTCTTACGGTGCATTCGTCGATATCGGCGGTGTGGACGGTCTGTGCCACATCAGCGAGCTGAGCTGGAACCGCATCAAGCATCCCTCCGAGGTCGTCTCCGTTGGTGACACCATCGAAGTGTATGTGAAGGACATCGACACCGAGAACCACAAGGTCTCTCTGGCTACAAGAAGGCCGAGGACAACCCCTGGGAGCAGCTGAAGAACAACTACCCCATCGGCAGCACCTTCCATGCTCCGGTCGTCTCCCTGACCAAGTTCGGTGCATTCGTCCGCATCCTGCCGGGTGTTGATGGTCTGGTCCACATCAGCGAGATCAGCAATGACCGCGTTGAGAAGGTCTCTGACGTACTGAAGGTCGGCGATATGGTCGATGTGAAGCTGCTGGATGTCGACTTCGACAAGAAGCGCATCAGCCTGTCTATGAAGGCCCTGCTGAACGACGACGCTGAGTAATCAGCCTTTCGTTCGGAAGAAAAGCTTCTGACACAATGCGATCAACAGCCCCGTTGCCGGGAAAACGGCGGCGGGGCTGTTTTTATAACTGAAATTCCAATTTTCTCTTTTAGAGAAAATACAAAATAAAGACATAACTTTATGATAAACTGGATCAAGAAACACTGGGAAGTGCTGAGCTATCTGGTTTTCGGCGTGCTGTGCACCCTGCTGAACATTGTGCTGTATGCGCTGTTCAACAAGCTGTTTGGCTATACAGCCGCCAACAGCTGGGGCAATGTGCTGGATAACATCATCTGCATCCTGTTTGCCTACTGCACCAACCGCGCCTTTGTGTTCCACAGCAAAACGCAAGGCAAGGCCATGGCGAGGGAATTTGGTGCATTCGTCACCTGTCGTCTGGGTACAATGCTGCTGGACACTGCAATTATGCTGGTGCTGGGCAATCTGCTGGCTGCGCAGGGTGCAGCGCTGATGGACGAGCTGATGCAGGGGGTGCTGAGCGTGGTGGCCCACTGGCTTGGCCCGGATACGGCCATCCAGATGGCAGCCTCCTATGCAGGCACACCGGCGGGGGTCACGGATGGCTCTGCCGCTATTGCCGTCATCGGCGGTGCAGACGGTCCCACGGCGATCTTCGTTACCAGCTGCTACAATGCGCAGGCACTGTGGGGCCTTGCCGTGAAGGTCTTTTCCAATGTACTGGTGATCGTGCTGAACTATGTGTTCAGCAAGCTGATCATTTTTAAGAAAAAGTAAGCAGAACCCTCTCAGTCGCCTGACGGCGACAGCTCTCCCGAAGGGCGAGCTTTTTTGCAGGAGAAGAAAAACTTCTCCTCCGAGCATAAAGCTCCCCCATTCGGGGGAGCTGGCATCGAGCGTATGCGAGATGACTGAGAGGGTTTTACAAATCATCAACACTTTAGGAGGTACGGTTTTATGAAGCGTGGTCTGAAAGGTTTTGCATTTCTGGTTTCCGGTCTGGTGCTGGGCATCATTGGTGCAACGGTCTCAGCAACTGCAATTGCCCTGAGTGCTGTCGGCATGGCAAAGGTGCGCCGTGCCAGCAAGTAAAAAGGAGAAACAAACATGACTCGTGAAGAAATTCTCTCCCATGTCGATCACACCCTGCTGAAGCCGGAGGCCACCTGGCCCCAGATCCAGACCCTGTGTGACGAAGCCATTGCAAACCACACCGCATCCATCTGCATCAACACCTGCTACGTCAAGCAGGCGGTGGAGTATATGGCGGGCCGCATCCCGGTATGCTGCGTGGTAGGCTTCCCTCTGGGTGCCATGGATACCGCCAGCAAGGCGTTTGAAGCCAAGACTGCCATTGAGAATGGTGCCGCCGAGGTGGATATGGTCATCAACATCGGCCGCCTGAAGAACAAGGAGTACGATGCCGTGCGCGAGGACATCCGCGCCGTGAAGCAGGCGGTGGGCGACAAGATCCTGAAGGTCATCATCGAGACCTGCCTGCTGACCGACGAGGAAAAGGAAAAGATGTGCGATATCGTCTGCGAGGCAGGCGCGGACTACATCAAGACCAGCACCGGCTTCTCCACCGCAGGCGCAAACTTCCACGATGTGGAGCTGATGGTCAAGGGTGTGCATGGCCGCTGCAAGGTCAAGGCTGCCGGCGGCATTTCTACCGTGGAGGACATGGAAACCTTCCTTGCGCTGGGTGCTGACCGTCTGGGCACCTCCCGCGCTGTCAAAATTCTGAACGGCGAGCAGGCAAAGGGCTATTGATCTTTCTGCGAAAAAATGCAATTATAAATAATATTTCCGCAGAACAGAACCAGAGCGCACGCGAAGGCTGTTCTGGATCGTCTGGTTTTCCCAAGGGCCGCTGCACAAATTGCTGTGCAGCGGCCCTTTTTGATGCCAAGCCTTGCAAGCAGGGCGCGGCAGGGTATATAATACAGATAGATACTGTATAAAACAGGGGCTGTCTGCCTTGTGGGATAAGGCGGGCAGGGGAGGAAATGCAATGAATATACCGAGATCCTTGTGGCCAATGGCACAGGGGCGGTGCTGGTATGCTTTCTGTTTCTGCTGCGGGTGCGCGGCGAGAGTAAAAACAGTGTTGGAAGTGAGCTGTTCTGCCAGATGCTGGTGGTG
>ENA-OQDD01000307-OQDD01000307.1-human-gut-metagenome-genome-assembly--contig:-NODE-307-length-20727-cov-1.823398_pt1 | contig 20727 bp, 24 predicted proteins | sample MGYA00242507_ERZ504598 | MGnify/ENA primary metagenome ERZ504598 (study PRJEB26092, sample SAMD00036318) | human gut metagenome | host: Homo sapiens | study: EMG produced TPA metagenomics assembly of...
GAGACGAAGACGGCCGCGAGGGCGATGCCCGGGATATGGACATGATGATGTCCAGGATACGCATGATCGTCTCGGAAACGGCCTTGCGCGAAACCGCCGCAAGGGCGCCCACGACCGAGCCGCAGACCAGAGCCATGGCAGTGGCGCCAAAGCCGATAATCAGCGAGTAACGACCACCGTAGAGCATGCGCGACAGAATGTCGCGACCCTTATCGTCGGTACCGAAGATAAATCCGTTGCCGGGAGCCTGGCGAGCCGTAAAAATCTCGACCGGGCTATAGGGGGCAAGAAGGGGCGCCAGAATCGCAGTCAGGGCGACCAGCACCAACACGACGGCGGCAATCTTAGAAGACAGCGTCATCTTCTTCCAGCCACCGAGCTTGAGCCCCTTGGAGGCAGCCTTCTCGAGCTGCTCGGTTTGCTTCTCTCGAATCTTTACCATAATCTACACCGTCCTGATGCGCGGGTTGATGAGCAGGTAGAGCATGTCAACCACGATGTTGATGATGATGAAGGCAAGAGCAACGACGATAACGACGCCTGAACCAGGTTCGCCTCGTTGCCTGAACGCCCTGCAGAATCGCGGTGCCCATGCCGGGGAGGTTGAAGATAACCTCGATGACGACGCGCCGCCCATGAGGTAACCGATCTTAAGACCGAGGGTAGTGACCGGGGTGATCAGCGCATTGCGAAGAACGTTGATGCCGACGACGACCTTCTCGGGAACGCCGGCGCCGCGAGCCATACGGACATAATCCTTATCGAGCTCCTCGACCATGGCGGTACGCACGATACGAGTCATCTGGCCCGTCAGCGGAAATGCCAAGGCGATAGCGGGCATGATCATACGTCCAGATAGCCAGCCGGATTCGTGGTGAAGTGAGGCAGAGCACCCGATGCCGGAAGCACCTTAAGGTAGGAAGAGAACAGCAGGATCAACAGAACGGCAAGCCAGAACGACGGGGTTGCCAAGCCGGCGATGGAAAAGACGCGGATCACTTGGTCCGGCCATTTGTCGCGATACAGTGCCGCGATGACGCCGAGTAAAAACGAAACGACCGCACCGATGGCAAGGCCGATGAAGGTCAGCTGCATCGTGACGGGCAGGGCCGTGGAGATGCGCTTGGCAACGGAGTTGCGAGCAGCACCATAGGTGCCCATGTCACCATGGATCAAATCGCCCATATAGCGCACGTAGCGCACAGGCCAGGGGTCGTCCAGACCATACTTCTCATGGTACTCGGCAACCGCCTCGGGCGAGGCACCGTCACCCAACGCCGTGTAGGCGGGGTCGGTCTTGGAGAACGACATAAGGAAGAACACCAGGACGGTGACGCCCAATGCCATGATCGGCAGCGCCACAAGACGCCTTCCAATCAAACGTAGCAAGTTGTTCACGTTCTCTCCCCTTTCTTTTGTCGGTAGGACCAACTGTTATATGAGTACGGATACTCATTACAAGACCCGAGCGACATCGAGGTCGCCCGGGTCTTTGTTTCAACTATGAGGATACGGTCCCAACGACCGACATCCTGCATACAGACTCAAGCGAGTCTTACGCCTTGACGGTCGCAACGCCCCTGAAGGACATGCTCGTCGTGCCGATGCCCTTGAAGCCATCGAGGGCCTCGCCGTTGGGCGCAGTGGACGGATCGTCCCAGGAAGCGGAGACGGTCTTGACGTGGACAACGGGGTACAGAACGGCGTTGTCGGCAATGATGTCGAAGCACTCGTTCCACTTCTTCTGCTGCTCATCGCCCTCGGCGGCAAGAGCCTCGTCCATGAGACCGTGGAGCTTCTGCCACTCAGCGGACTCCTTCCACGGGCAACGGGTCTGCATCCAGACGTTGTCGCCGTACCACCAGTTGAGCAGCAGGTCGGGGTCGGCGCCGAAGCAGGAAGGATCGCCAGGGGCAAGGAGGATATCGTAGGCCTCGCCGCCGTCGATGGCAGCGTAGGTGGCCGGCGAGGTATCGGTCTGGATGGTCACATCGAAGCCGAGAGCGTCGAGGTCATTCTTGACCTGGGCGGCCATGCCCTTAATCTGCTCGTTGTCGGTGGTGCGCAGGGTGATGGCACCCGGGGTGATGCCAGACTCCTCGATGAGCTTCTTAGCCTTCTTGGCGTCGGTCTTGTACACCGTGGAAGCCTCATGATGAGTTGGTGAAGCTCTTGGCAGGTAGCAGCTGGCAGCGGTGGCAAGGCGGCGAAGGTGTTGCTGACATCTTCTCGGTGTCGAGCGCATACATGACAGCCTGACGGACCTTGACGTTGTTCCAAGGCTCCTTGGCGACGTTGAACATGATGAAGCGGGTGCCGAAACCCTGAACGTTATCGATCTTGCAGCCGGCGCTCTCGAGCTGGTCGACGGCGTCAGCGGTAACGAGCTCCATAACGAGCGTGGAGCCTCCTGCTGAGCGGTAACGCGAGCGGTGGGGTCGGTCAGGATGCTGTACTGGATCTTCTTATCCTCGGCAGCATACTCACCGTTGTACTCGGGGTTGGGAACCAGGGTGATCTCGGTATCGGAGATAGAGTCGTACATCCAGGGGCCGGAGCCGATCGGCTGCTTGGCGCGATCCTCCTCGGTCTGGGTGGCCGGGGTAACGCGGACGATGGCCAGACGATCCTTGAGCAGGGAGAAGTTGGGGACCTTGGTCTTGACCGTCACGGTGCTGGCGTCCTTGGCCTCGATGGACTCGAAGGGCTGGAAGAACGGAGCATAGGTAGCGGAAGCGGCGCAAGCGGTGTAGGAGGCAACGACATCGTCAGCGGTGACCTCGGTGCCATCGGAGAACTTGGCGCCCTTGCGGATGGTGACCTCGAAAGTGGTGTCGTCCACAGACTTGGGATCGTCGGTGGCGAGCTCTTTGAAGGTGCTGTAGTCGTGGTAATCGATGCCGTAGAGGCCCTCGACGACGTGCCAGTTAGCACCCAGGCCCACAGCGGAGCCGGTGCTGGCGGGATCGAAGCTGGACGGAGCGTAAGCGGAACCAGCGGTGATCACGCGCCGCCACGGTTGGCGGAATCGGTGGAACCGGAAGCGGAACCCTCGTCGCTAGAGCTGCCACCGCAGCCGGTGAGACCAAGCCCTGCGACAGCAGCGACGCTGCCGGTGAGGCCGAGGAACGAACGCCTGGACATACCCTTGTTGATGATGGCCATGTCTTCTCCTATCAATAGAGAATCTTACCCGGGAGCGCCTAGACGTGCCCCCGCGCAACTTGCGGACGATATATACCTTACCTACCGACGAACCCAACTGAGGTGCCGCGCTCGGCGACCGATACATACATACGCTTGAACGGTATTTGCTACCGTTCACCGAATTCATTGACAAACGATTCGCCAGACAGTATGTATCGACGAGGTGAGATATCAGTCTTCGTCAACCCGCAGGATAGCAGGGTTGTTCACCATGGCTAGTCAAACGTTTTAGCGTCAATTAAACCCGAAATCGGCTGGTAATCGCCGTGAAATAAATGATTGAAAATCACGCAATCATGTATATCAGTTGTTTAGAGGCGTGTTTAGTTTTCGGATTGCTTTGCCGCCGCCTCGGCGCGCTCGGCATTCCATGCAACGAGCGCCTCGTGAACCGCTTTGGCGACATCGGCAGGAATGCTCGACTTCCGCGATCTCTTGCTCGCTCGCCGCGCGCAAACGCTTCATCGAGCCAAAATGGCGCATAAGGCACGTTTCTGGTGGTCCCACGCCTGGAACGTCATCGAGTACCGAAACCGTCATGGCTTTATCGCGCAATTCGCGATGGAACGTGATGGCAAAACGGTGCGATTCATCGCGCACCTGTTTAATTAGATAGAGCGACGCGGACCCGGTCGGCAGCACGACGGGAGTCTCGTCCCAAGGCACGAAAACCTCCTCATCGGCCTTTGCCAAGCCACAAACTGGTATATCGAGCCCAAGAGCCTCAAGTTGCTTGATCGCAGCGGTCAATTGCGGCTTACCGCCATCGACAACGAGCAAATCGGGCGCGAGCCAAAGCGCTCGTCGGCCATGCGCTCGGGAGCATAACGTCGTCCCAAAACCTCGGACATCGACACGAAGTCGTTTGCCTCGTCCAATTCGGCCTGAATTTTAAAACGACGATACTGACTCTTGTCGGCGCGCCCGTTGGTAAACACCACCATCGAGGCGACCGTAAAGGTGCCATGCAGTGTAGAGATATCGAAGCACTCGATACGCAACGGCGGCGATGGCAGCGCCAACGCACTTTCGAGCTCCAGGAGCGCTTGATTGGTGCGGTCGTCAGCGTACCCCGTTCGCATCATGTAGCGCATGAGGGCATGGCGCGCATTTTTGGATGCCATATCGAGCAGACGGTGCTTTTCGCCACGCTGCGGCCTATGGAGATGGCAGGAACGCTCACGCTTGCCCGCAAGCCACTCCCCCAGCGCTTCCGCATCCTCAAGCTCGACGGAAAGGTTGACCTCAGCTGGAATATCAGCCGTCTCGTCGTAATAGCGCTTAAGAAAGCCCGACTGGAGCTCTTCCTCGTCAACATCAAGACCCTTGTCGAGAATGAACTCGCAGGTGCGAACTGTTCGGCCCTCGCGAACGACGAAGACGCAAGCGGCGGAGATGGTCTCCTCGCGATAGAAACCGATGACATCTATATCGACACTGGAGGGAAAAACGACTTGCTGACGATCGTCCAGACCCCTGATGACCTCCAAACGACGTTTGACGCGTGCCGCGCGCTCAAAGTCGAGCGCCTCAGCGGCATCCGTCATCTCGGAGGTCAGCTCATAGACGACATCCTTGCGATGGCCCGACAAAAAGCGCTCGACACGCTTGACGTTCTTGGCATAGTCTGCCGGGGAAATCACGCCGACACACGCACCCGGGCCGCGCCCGACATGGTAGTCAAAGCAGGGGCGCCCGTTTTGCGCGCAAATCATATTGACGATGTCTTCCTCGCCCTTGTGGGACTCGACGATACGGCGACAACGACGCCACTCCGCACAGGATGCGGAGCAGATGGGGATAACCTTGCGCAGCGTATCTATCGTCTCACGTGCCGCGCGGCTATCGGTATAAGGTCCAAAATAGCGCGTTCCCGGCTTATGACGCTCACGCGTGTATTTGATAGCGGGATACAGGTCGCCCTTTGTAATGGCGATAAAGGGGTAGCTCTTGTCATCCTTGAGGTCGACGTTAAAGTACGGATGGTACTGACCAATCAAATTGCGCTCGAGCACCAACGCCTCGTGCTCGGTCTCCACCACGATATAGTCAAAGCTCGCCACCAGCTGCATCATCAGCGGGATCTTCTGGCGCTCGTCCTGCAGCGTCACGTACTGACGCATACGGGCGCGCAGGTTTTTCGCCTTGCCCACGTAGATGACATCGCCCTTGGCGTCTTTCCAAAGGTAGCAGCCGGGCTGCGTGGGAACGCGCGAAACCTGCTCGGCAAGCGTTGGAATGTTGTCGTGACCGGCCACGCGCACCTACTTGCGACGAATCAGCGCCGAGACCTCGGGCATCTTAAGGACGACGGCAAGGCCAAAGGTAACAGCAAGCGAGACGACACCCGCAACGCAAACGTAGCCAAGAGTAATCAGAATCGAGCCGCCAAGTGCCCCGACAAAGTGCTCAAGCGCCCACATGACGCCGGCGCCTGCGGCAGCACCCAGGCCACCGAGCAAAAGGCCAAAGAAACCGCCATGCAGGATAGATTTAACCTGAAGACCACGCAGACGACGACGCAGCCACCACAGCGAGCAACCGACCAAGATCACGTAGTCGACGACATACGAAAGCGCGATTGCCGGCATACCGAAGCCCAGTACAACGCCAAACAGCAGAACCGAGCCGGCCTGGCCGATGGCGGAATACAGGCAATAGCGGCTATAGCGTTCATGTCGAGCAAGGCAGAGAAGCTCTTCTGCATCAGCACGACCACGCCGTAGAGCGGCAGCGAGAACGCCAGGTAGACAAGGAACTCGGACACCAGCGCCACGCCGGACTCATCGAACTTGCCAGCGCAGTAGATCATGTTGAGCGGACGCGCGAAGACAATCAGGTACAGCGCGAACGGAACCAGGAAGAACAGCATCTGGGCGACGCCACGCGAAATGCCCGTGCGAACGCTGTCGTAATCCTTCTCCTGTGCGTCGTGAGAGAGCTCGGTATAGAGCGCCGTCGAAAGCGAGGCGGCAATCAGCGCGTAGGGCAGCGTGTACCACAGGCGCGCATAGGCGATGACGGAAGGACCAGTCTCGGGCTGGACCACCAGCGCAGCAGCGTTGGTGATAGAAGTCGAGACAAACATGCACACCGTGGCGAGCAGCGTCGGGATACCGAGCGCAATCGTCTGGCGCAGTGCGGGTCTTAAGTCGATATGGATATGGGGATGCACGCCGTGCTTGCCAAGCGCGGGGATCTGACAAGCCATCTGAACAAAGACACCGAGGGTCGTACCGGCCGCAATCAAGATGATGCCGGCACGTTCGCCAAACTGTGCGGACACGGGCGCAAAGCCCATAAAGCTCGCAATGACGATCACATTGTTGAGGACCGGGGCAAACGTCGACCAGAAGTAGTCGCGGTGTGCGTTGAGAACGCCCGAGAACACCGAGCCCAAACCATAAAACAGAATCTGGATGGCGAAGAAACGGAACATGAACGCAGCGGTATCCATGCTGCCGCCGTCACCCGAAAGGAACGATTGCGTCCAAATAAAGCCCGGAGCGAACACGGTCCCCAGCAACGAAATGCCACCCAGCACCAATAGCAGAATACCGAGCAGGTTGCCCACGTACTCGTTCGAGGCCTCGCGACCCTGCTCACGCCTCACGCCCATGTACACGGGCAAAAACGCCGTCACGAGCATGCCGCCCATCACGAGTTCGTAGAGCATATTGGGCAGGTTGTTGGCGACCTGATAGGAGGACGAGAGCAGCGACATGCCGATAGCGGCCGCCATTGCCCATGTGCGGATAAAGCCGGTGACGCGAGACACGATGGTCAGGATGGTCATAAGCCCGGCGGAACGACCAACCGTGGAGTAGTCCGACGAGCCCATGTCGTCAGTGTCGTCTCGCGACGAAGAAGCTTCGGATGAGGGTGTCTGAGGCGCAGATTCTTTTGCAAAATGAGCTCCGCACTTCAATTCTTCCTGCGGCATCGCTCAGTCCTCTCTCGTAATCGGGGCGACCGTCGCCCGCAAAATGCAATTAAATCATCGGGTGCAAGCTCAAGCTGATAACCACGCTTGCCTCCCGAAATAAAAATGGTATCCCAAAGGACACATGTCTCATCAATGAGCGTCCGGTAGCGTTTTTCATACCGACCGGACTGCAGCCGCCGCGAACGTAGCCAGTCGCCGCAAGCAAATCCTTCACATGCATCATGGCCAAGGACTTCTCCCCCGCGGCACGCGCGGCGGACTTTAGATCGAGCTCGTCGGCAACAGGGATGCAGCACACGACGTGGTCGTTGGACGGCGTCACGCAGACCAAGGTCTTAAATCCTTGTCCGGGCTCCTCGCCAAGCTGCTCCGAAATCGCGACCCCCAGGCCCGCCGACTCATCACCATCGTCTTCGTACGTATGTAGAACATAGGAAATGCCGGCGCTTTCCAGCTCGCGCATCGCATTGGTTTTTGGCGTCTTTACAGCCTTTGCCATGGCATATCCTTTCCCTCGCATTCGGACGCAAGGATTAAGTATATGTCCAATTCGGCTGCATACGTCACTTCGACACAGCAAGCGCCATCGAATCACAAGGAGTCGATGGCGCCCATAAACTGAATCGCCTATTTATTGAGCATCAAGTTGAGCCTGACGCTCCCGGTCACGCCTGAGCAACGGCGCCAAAAACTTGCCCGTATAACTCTGCGGACAGTCCGCAACCTGCTCCGGTGTGCCCGAAACCACGACGGTTCCGCCGCCGTTACCGCCCTCGGGGCCCATATCGATCAGGCGGTCGGCAACCTTGATGACATCAAGGTTGTGTTCAATCACCAGCACCGTGTTGCCCGCATCGACCAAGCGCTGCAGCACATCGAGCAGCTGGCGGACGTCCTCAAAATGAAGGCCGGTCGTCGGCTCATCCAAAATATAGAACGTCTTGCCCGTCTGGCGTCGATGAAGCTCCTTGGCGAGCTTCACACGCTGCGCCTCGCCGCCCGAGAGCGTCGTAGCGGGCTGGCCCAGGCTCACGTAGCCCAAGCCTACATCGTACAGCGTCTGGAGCTTGCGCTTAATCTGCGGGATATTCCCAAAGAAGGCCAGTGCTCTGACGCTCATGTCGAGCACGTCCGAGATGGTCTTACCACGTAGGTGACCTCAAGCGTCTCGCGGTTATAGCGTTTGCCGCCGCAGACCTCACAGGGGACATAGATATCGGGAAGGAAGTGCATCTCGATCTTAATTTGTCCGTCGCCCTTGCATGCTTCGCAGCGACCGCCGCTCACGTTAAAGGAGAAACGTCCCGGCGAGTAGCCGCGCGCCTTCGACTCCGGCGTACTCGCAAACAGCGCGCGAAGATCATCCCACAGGCCAATGTACGTAGCAGGGTTGGAACGCGGCGTGCGGCCAATCGGCGACTGGTCGATATCGATAACCTTATCGATACACTCGATGCCCTCGATTTTCTTATACGGACCCACAGGCGCGTCGAACGGTGAATGGCATTCGTAAGGCAGGTGCGATAGTGTCGGTAACCAGGGAGCTCTTACCCGATCCCGACACGCCGGTAACGACCGTAAGCGTACCAAACTCGATCTTGGCGGTAACGTTTTTGAGGTTGTTGGCGCGGGCGCCCGTATCTTAAGGCAGCCGCGACCGGGCTTGCGGCGCTCATCGGGAACCCGGATCATTCGTTTGCCGGTCAGATAAGCGCCCGTCATCGACTCGGGACACGCCATGATATCGGCAGGCGTTCCCGCCGCGACTACGTGTCCGCCGTTCACGCCCGCGCCGGGGCCCATGTCGATCACATAGTCGGCAGCACGAATCGTATCCTCATCATGCTCGACGACGATGACGGTATTGCCGATATCGCGTAGGCGCTCAAGCGTCTTGATCAGGCGCTCGTTATCGCGCTGATGGAGGCCAATCGATGGCTCGTCCAAAATGTACAGGACACCCATGAGGCCGGCGCCGATCTGCGTTGCCAGGCGAATACGCTGGGCCTCGCCTCCGGAAAGCGTCGCCGAGGCACGATCGAGGGTCAGATAGTCGAGTCCGACATCGACCAGAAAACGCAGGCGCTCCAGGATTTCCTTGACGATGCGTCCGCCGATAAACTGTTGGCGCTCGGTGAGTTCCAGGCCCTCAAAAAACTCGAGCGACTCACGGCACGACAGACAACAAACCTCGTAAATGGACTTGCCGCCCACGGTGACGGCGAGCATCTCGGGGCGCAAACGAGCGCCGTGGCACTCGAGCACGGCTCCTCGCGGATGTACTTCTCCAAGCGCGCCTTGGTGTTCTCATTCGTCGTCTCGGTATAGCGCTCGTACAGGATATTGCGCACACCCGAGAACTTGGTGTCCCACTGGCTGCGGCGCCCATCGAGCTTTTGATAGTCGACCGAAATCTTCTGGTCGCCCATGCCGTCTAAAAACGCACGACACACCCGCGGAGGCAGATCCTCCCACGGCGTATCGACGCTCACCTTAAAGTGTTTGCAGACCGCAGCGAAAATCTGCGGATAGTAGTTAGAGTTGCCAAACAGGCTGCCAAAGACCCCGTCGGCGATCGACTTCGAGGGGTCTTCGATTAGGGCCTCGGCATCGACCGTCTTCTTAAAGCCCAGGCCATCGCACTCGGGGCACGCGCCATAGGGCGCGTTGAACGAGAAATCACGCGGCTGCAGGTCATCGATGGAGTGTCCATGCTCCGGGCACGCTAACGCCAGCGAATACTCCAGCAACTCGCCTTCGGTCCCCTCGGGAGCGTCGCGGTCGGGCAGCAAGTATACGTTCACATTGCCGTGCGCCAGCGCAGTCGCCTGTTCAACGGACTCGGCAATACGGCCCAGCGAGTTCTCGCGAATCACGATGCGGTCGACCACGACCTCGATATCGTGCTTGAATTTCTTATCCAAATCGATAGGGTCATCAAGCGAGCGAACCTCGCCGTCGACACGCACGCGGCTAAAGCCCTCGGCGCGAAGGTCCTCAAACAGCTTGGTGTACTCGCCTTTTCGCCCGCGCACACCGGTGCCAGCACAAACGCGCGGCGGCCCTCCCCCGCCGCCAGGACCTTATCGGCGACCTGGTCGGTCGTCTGGCGCTCAATGACGCGGCCGCATTCGGGACAGTGCGGGGTGCCCACACGGGCGAACAGCAGACGCAGATAGTCATAAATCTCGGTTACGGTGCCAACCGTCGAGCGAGGGTTTTTAGATGTCGTCTTTTGGTCGATCGACACCGCCGGCGAAAGGCCGTCGATTGAATCCAAGTCGGGTTTGTCCATCTGGCCCAAGAACTGGCGCGCATAACTCGAAAGGCTCTCGACGTATCGACGCTGGCCCTCGGCATAGATAGTGTCGAATGCCAGCGAACTCTTGCCCGAGCCAGAAAGACCGGTAATGACCACGAGTTGGTCACGCGGAATGGAAACATCGATATCACGGAGGTTGTGCTCACGAGCGCCGCGAATAACGATAGAGGAATCAGACATGGAAGCTCCTTGCCTCCTATTGCATCGAATCATACTGCCGATGAGTTTAGCGCACTCGACGCGCACAGATGTTCGTAATACAAGATTCGCAGACCTTTAGCTTTGCGTATCGGGCGCTTTGTTTCTCGAAATGCCGTGGAAAGGTTACAGTAATCTAATACTGAACTTAATTTGCTGTACCAGAGGAACGTCCATGACCGAAGATATCCCCCTTGAAATCACTTCGAGCGACATGGCCAATCTGCCCATATTCATCGCCGTCCTTATCGTGGCCGCCGTCGTCGTGCGCGTGTATTTTTCAATCAAACGCAACGAAAAGCCACCCATTGCCCGCGTCTTTTGGTGCGCGACGCTCCTCATGCCGCTCGGCGTGGTAGCTGCATGGATTACGAATCAATCGCTCGTAAATGAGGGCAGCTCCCTATGGGTCCTTTCTTATTCGGCGCTCGGTGCTGCCGCCGTCATGCTTCTTGTCGAGCCCTTGGTTTCGGGACTTATCGACCAAACCGACCTTGCGACGGGAACGGTTGCCTGTATTTGCCGCGACATCCTTGTCATCGCCGCTGTTTCAGCGCTCTCGTTCGTTTCAATCGAAATTGCCTGCAACGAAACGTTCTATCGCATTCCCGCCAACTCATTCGGGTTTTCCGTCGGGTTGCTCGCGACGGTTCTGCTCTCCCTTTATTTGCTGGGACAGCGTCATGGAGGCGTCATGGTCCTCGTGCCCGTCGTCTGTTGCGTCCTTGGCATTGCCGAGCACTTCGTCATAACGTTTAAAGGCGAAGCATCCTGCCAAGCGATATCTTGGCCCTTGGCACCGCAATGGAAGTGAGCGAGGGATACGAGTTTACCTTTACCGCCGGAATCGTAACCTCTCTCGCCCTGCTGGAGATTTCCCTGGGGCTTCTTTCGCTCATCCGACCGCGAAAGCTCCGTACGCCCACCCATGTCTTCCCCGCTATCGCCGCTAACCTCTGTGCTTTTCTGCTAGTGACCGTTGTGGGGCTCTCAGGCTTTTCCAACATCGACTTGGAGCAGGCGCTGGATTTTGGATTTGACCGTTGGCAGCCCATCACCACGTATGCGTCTCAGGGTTTTATCACTTCGTTCACCGAAATGGTCAACGAGTTGCCCATTGAGAAGCCCGAAGACTATACGCCCGATGAGGCGCAGAGCATCGAGCAGGAGCTCGCCGCCGTCTACGACAGCACATATGGCTCGAGCGAACAGCGCGCGGCGGCCGTTGCCCAGTTCAATGAAATCAAGCCGACGATTGTTGCCATCATGAACGAAGTTTTAGCGACCTTTCGTGCTTTGAGCAGCTCCAGGCGGCCGGGTACTCTGGCCCCGCATTCTACAACTCGCTTCCCGACACACTTGTTCGCGGCACCATGCTCGCTTCGGTCGCCGGTGGCGGAACGGCGAACTCCGAATTCGAATTTTTGACCGGAGCGACAACGGCCTTTGTCGGATTAGGCAAGATCCCCTATCAGCTGTATCAGATGAATGGCGTAAACAGCCTGGCAAAGGACCTTAAAGAGCTTGGGTATACCACTACCGCTATGCACCCGCAAAACCCCGTCAACTACCATCGAGATAAAATCTATCAGCAGCTGGGCTTTGGAGACTTTCTTTCAATCGGCGATTTCGAAGGTGCGCCCTATTACCATGCCGGCGTATGCGACTACGCCACCTACGACAAGATACTCGACCTGCTTAGAACCGACGAAGCGCCGCAGTTCATCTTTGACGTCACGATGCAAAATCACGGCGGCTACGACTATGGCACCGTTCCCGCCGAAGAGCTGACAAACTATTGGGTCGAGGGAGCCAGCGAAGGCGCCAACAGCGCGCTCAACACCTATCTCACCTGCATCAACGCATCCGACCGGGACCTCGAGTACTTTATCAACGAGCTCCGCAACATCGGCAGACCGGTTGTTCTTGTCTTTTTTGGCGACCATCAGCCGAGCGCCGCAACGACTCTCAACGACGAGCTGTACCCTCAGGAAGATACGGCAAGCCACGCTTTCCGTATCTATCAGTCGACATATCTCGTCTGGGCTAACTATGAGATCGCCGGCAATACCGAGCTCAACGTCTACGACACCGTCGGGGCAAACGAGATTGCAGCCATTACCCTTAATAAGATCGGCGCCCCGCTCACCAATTACCAAAAGGCCCTGCTTGCGACAAGGTCAGATGTGCCCACCATCAATGTCGCCGGCTATCTCGGTGCCGACGGGCTGCGCTACGACTTGGAATCGGAAGACAGCCCCTACGCCTCGACGATCGACAAGCTGCAGCGCATGCAATACCTCGAGTTCGCCAGCAAAGTTCAGTAAGCCCGCCCATTCGCTTGGGCCATCGTATTGCAAGCACGCTCGGCCCAAACGCATCGCAAATGACTCCCGCTCGCAAACGAGGGTACAATGACGCTCGTGTCACATCGCGGGGCCCCGGCCCCAGCATATACAAAGGAGTCATACATGGGTTGCGAACACGCACAGGCCGCCGGCGGACAAACGTCGCCGTCGCAATTTGAGGAGAACACGCTGTCCGAGGTCAAGCGCGTCATCGCCGTGCTTTCCGGCAAGGGCGGTGTCGGCAAGTCATTTGTCACCGGTGCCATCGCCGCCGAGCTTGCCCGTCACGGCCACAAGGTCGGCGTCCTCGATGCCGACATCACCGGTCCCTCTATCCCCAAGATGTTCGGTATGAGTGGACGCCACGTCCATGCCCTTGGCAACCTTATGCTGCCCGAAATCTCCGAGCACGGCGTCAAGGTCATGAGCTCCAACCTGCTGCTCCAAAACGAGACCGACCCCGTCCTTTGGCGCGGTCCGGTCATCGCAGGCGCCATTAGGCAGTTCTGGAGCGAGACCTCGTGGCCCCATCGACTACCTGCTGGTCGACATGCCTCCGGGAACAGGCGACGTCGCGCTCACCGTCTTCCAGTCGCTGCCCGTCGACGGCATCGTCATCGTCACGAGCCCGCAGGATCTGGTCTCGATGATCGTCGCCAAGGCGGTCAACATGGCCGAGAAGATGAACGTCCCCATTCTGGGCATTGTCGAGAACATGAGCTATATTGAGTGCCCCGACTGCGGCAAGAAGATCGAGGTCTTTGGCAAGAGCAAGCTCCCCGAGGTCGCAGAGCGCTATAACCTCGACATCTTGGGGCAGCTTCCCATTAATCCGGCACTCGCCGAGGCCTGCGATAAGGGCGAGGTCGAGACCGCGCTGCCCGATGGCATGTTGCCCAAGCAGTCTCTGCCGTCGAGGCTATTACCCCGCACGAGACCGACGAGGCCTAAGTGAACGCGAGCGCCTTCTATGACGTCCTGGTAATCGGCGGCGGGGCTTCAGGCCTCGCCGCCGCCATTACGGCCGCACGCGTTGGCAAAAGCGTCTGCATCGTTGAGCGCGATGTCGCCTGCGGCCTTAAGCTCCTTGCGACCGGTAACGGCCGCTGCAACCTCTCCAACGAATCGATCGATCCTCAGCGGTATAACCACCCAGCATTCGTCACATCCGTCATGGGCCCCAGCCCGAACAAGAGCTTATGGGTTTCTTCTCCTCGCTGGGTATCATGACAACCTCCGAGGAAGGCCGGCTGTACCCGCGCTCCCTTCGCGCCGAATCGGTGCGCGACGCGCTTCTCAACGTTTGCGACCGCCTAGGTATCACCTTAATCTGCGGAGCCTACGTTGCCTCGGCGCACAAAGCTTCCGAAGGCTGGGCACTCCAAATAGACCGTCCAGCGCGGGCGCTCAAGGCAAAAAAGCACGACGACCGAAAATCGGAGCTCCGCTCGCTTCGGAAAGCGCTCGCTGATGTCCCTCGCAAGAACGTGGCCCTGCAGGCACATGCCGTAATTATCGCCACGGGCGGCAACCCCACCGGTATCGCCGATACGTTTCGCCTCCCCCTCACTTCGCTGCGCCCCATCCTCTGCCCCGTATCGGCAACGGTCTTTGGCGATCGGGCGGCGCTCAAGACGTTGGATGGCCTGCGCGTCCGCGCCCGCTTGACGCTCGCCCGCAATCATAATGAGCTCTGGCACGAAGACGGTGAAGTGCTGTTTCGAACCTTCGGTATCTCGGGCGTCGCTGTCTTCAACCTCTCTCGTCGTATCCAGCACGGCGATACGATCCTGCTCGACGTTTTCCCCGACCTCTCCAAAGACGAGTTGCTCGATACGCTCAACCGGCGCGTTGAGCTGCTCGGCGGCTTTTCGCCCCGCGATCCCCGTTGGCTCGACGGCATGCTCGCCCCGCAACTCTCCCGCGTCGTCTGCACAGCTTCGAGCAGTGCCATCCAGGCTCCAACGATGTCATCCACCTGGTCTCGATCCTCAAGCACTTTAAGTTGCTCGTCAAGGGAACAGCCGAGGAGCGCTCAGCGCAGGTCACGCGTGGTGGCGTATCTGTCGAGAGCATCTCAACACCCAGCCTACGCGCGCGCAGCGTTGTCGACGCCCCGCTTTACGTCTGCGGTGAAGCGCTCGACATCGACGCCGATTGCGGAGGCTTTAACCTTGCGTGGGCCTGGATCTCGGGCATTCGCGCTGCAAGCAGCCTGTAGCCGCGCAGTCTATAATCAAAAACGCATTCGGGCCGTCTGGGATACCGGACGGCCTCTTTCTTGCCTCTAAGGAGACCTCGATGATCGAAATCACCCAAGTCAACGCGTCGCTCGATGAAGCCGACGATGAAAATGCCTGTCTCATTGTTGGCAAGCGAGTCGCCAAGCGCGTCCTACGTTGCAAGGACTCCGAGATCAAGTCCATCGAGCTCCACCGCAAGTCAATCGACGCTCGCAAAAAACGAGACGTCCATTTTATCCTGAGCTTTCGTGTTGAGCTGACTAGTCCCCACCTCGAGCGAGAAGCGGTCGACAGCGTTGCCGAGCGTGACCGCTCGCGCGTACGCGCGATAGAAGACGATGAGCCTTCATTCCCCTCCCCCGCCTCCGACGTACCTCAAGAACGCCCTGTCGTTGTCGCGCCGGATGCGCCGGCCTTTTCGCTGCGCTTACGCTCGCCGAAGCAGGTCTTAAGCCCTTGCTCATCGAGCGCGGCGACCCGGCCATTTCGCCGCTCGCAGGCGATCGACCTCTTTCTAAAGGAGCGCATCCTCGACCCCGAGAGCAATATCCAGTTTGGCCTGGGCGGCGCGGGGACCTTCTCGGACGGCAAGCTCAATACGGGAACCAAAAATCCCGCCCATCGCCTTATCCTCGAAACCTTCGTCGAGGCGGGTGCGCCCCGCGATATTCTGTGGGATGCCAAGCCGCACATTGGCTCCGACATCCTTCCCACGGTCGTCACCGCTATATCCCAGCGCATCGAGCAGCTCGGAGGTGTCGTCCGTTATCGAACGAAGCTCGTCGACATTCGCATCGACGCGTCTGGCGCCATCACCGGTATTGATGTCCAATCGTCCCAAGACACCGCTTGCGAGCCAATCGAGACAAAGCACCTCATCCTCGCCTGCGGGCATTCTGCTCGCGATATTTTTGAGCTCCTTAAGGACCACAACGTGGTCCTCGCACAAAAGACCTTTGCCATGGGCGTTCGCATCGAGCATCCGCAGCGCGACATCGACCGAGCCAATTCGGAGCCTCGGCGGGACATCCTGCCCTCGGAGCAGCCCCCTACAAGCTCGTCGCCCATCTTCCAACGGCCGCAGCGTGTTCTCGTTTTGCATGTGTCCCGGCGGGCAGTTGTCGCCGCCTCTTCCGAGCAGGGCACTTGTGCGTCAACGGCGCCAGTCTCAATGCCCGCGACGGACGCAACGCAAATGCCGCCCTGCTCGTTAACGTCACGCCTGAGGACCTTCCCAACGATGACCCACTCGCCGGCATCGAGCTCCAGCGCGCCTGCGAGGCGGCCGCCTACCGCCTGGGCGGTTCCAACTGGAACGCACCGGCACAGCTCGTCGGAGATTTCCTCGCAGGACGGCGCCAGCAAGGCGCCCGGAAAGGTAAAGCCCACCTATCCGCTCGGTGTGACCTGGACGGCAATTGACGAAGCCTGCCGCAGCATATCGTCGAGTCGCTCCGCCTGGGACTTCCCCTACTTGGAAAAAAGCTACGAGGCTACGACCGCTCCGATGCTGTCCTTACCGGCGTGGAGACTCGCTCGAGCTCACCGGTCACCGTCACCCGAGACCGAACATGCCATGCCGTGTCGACCCCGGGCCTCTACCCTTGCGGTGAGGGAGCTGGATATGCCGGCGGCATCATGAGCGCCGCCACCGACGGCATCCGTTGTGCCGAAGCCTGATCGCAGACCTCTAACGCACGAATTCCAGCGCGCAAAAGACGCATGCCCCGAGCTCCGCAGGGAACTCGGGGCATGTTCGCTATTTCTTAAACCGTGCACCCTGGCGTTTTCTGCCCGATGCGAACGTGGAACCTTGCGAGCCTGCGAACGTAAGCGTCGATCGTCTCGTCCTCAGACGCACCCTCGAGCATCGCCCGAATCTGAACGACGGCATCGCGCAGGCGCGCCGCCTCCTCAAAGTCCATGGCGGCAGAAGCGTTACGCATATCCTCTTCCATGGTTTCGACGATCCGCACGAGCTCGTCATGCGGCAGTTCTTCCAACTGCTCCGCAAGTGTCTGCTCGGGCGCCACCGTTTCCGGCACGCCACCCTCGCCCGACTCATCGCGTATAGAATGCGCCATGGCCAAGAGAGTCGCCCTTCGAGCGTCCCTTGGAACCCACGGTTTTTTCGGCCTCGGCAATAAAACTTGAGATGTCGTTGATGGCCTTGCGCACCGTCTTGGGCACAATGGCCATGCTCTTCGTTATATGCCATCTGAATCTCGCGACGGCGCTGCGTCTCCTCGATGGCCTCTTTCATCGAATCGGTCACAACGTCAGCATACATGATGACTTCGCCATCGGCGTTACGGGCCGCGCGGCCAATCGTCTGAATCAGCGAACGGCGGTTGCGCAAGAAGCCTTCCTTATCGCATCGAGAATTGCCACCAGTGAGACCTCGGGAAGATCCAAGCCCTCGCGAAGCAGGTTGATGCCAACGAGAACATCGATCTTGCCCTCGCGCAGCGTTCGCAGGATCTCGACACGGTCCATTGTCGCCGTATCAGAATGCATGTAATTGACCTTAATGCCCGCATCAAGCAGATGGTCGGTCAGGTCCTCGGCCATGCGCTTGGTCAACGTGGTCACCAGCACGCGCTCCTTGCGGGCAACGCGCTCGCGAATCTCGTCCTCAAGATCGTCAATCTGACCGCGAACCGGACGCACATCGATCTTGGGATCGAGCAGGCCGGTCGGACGAATAATCTGCTCAACATCGTTCTGGCTCACCCGCAGCTCGTAGTCGCCCGGCGTGGCCGAAACGTAGATGAACTGGGGGATCCTTGCCTCAAACTCATCGAAACGAAGCGGGCGGTTATCGAGTGCCGAAGGAAGGCGAAAACCGTGTTCCACCAGCGTCACCTTACGCGAGCGGTCACCTTCGTGCATGCCGCGAATCTGCGGCACCGTCACATGGCTCTCATCGATGATGCAGAGCATGTCCTTAGGGAAGTAATCGATCAGGGTAAACGGCGGCTCGCCCGGTTTTCGACCGTCCAGATGACGCGAGTAGTTCTCGATACCGTTACAAAAACCCATGGTCTCGAGCATCTCGAGATCATAGTCGGTGCGCTGCTGCAGACGCTGTGCCTCGAGCAACTTGTCGGTCGCCTTGAGCTCGGCCACACGCTTCTCGCACTCTTCACTGATTGATTTCAGAGCCGCCTTGACCTTCGGCTTCTCGGTCACGTAGTGCGATGCCGGCCATACGGGGATGGCCTCGTACTCACGAAGCATCTCACCGGTAACCTCATCGATCTCGGCAATAAGCTCAACCTCGTCGCCAAAGAACTCAAACCGCAACGGATGCTCGGCATAAGGCGGATACACGTCGACAACATCGCCGCGCACGCGGAACGTGCCGCGCGCTAGGTCATAGTCATTGCGATCATATTGAATGTCGATAAGTGCATGGATAAAGTCATCGCGCTCGAGCGGCACCTTCTTGTCGACGTTTGGAGCCAGACCCGCATAGTCCTCAGGAGAGCCAATGCCATAGATACACGAGACCGATGCGACAACGATCACATCGCGTCGAGAGAGCAGTGACGCGGTCGCCTGATGGCGCAGCATCTCGACCTCTTCGTTAATCGAGGAGTCTTTCTCGATATATGTATCGCTTTGCGGCACATACGCCTCGGGCTGATAGTAGTCGTAGTACGAGACAAAGTAGACCACAGCGTTGTTGGGAAAGAACTCTTTGAGCTCGCTCGCAAGCTGAGCGGCGAGCGTTTTATTGGGAGCCATGACCAGCGTCGGCTTCCCCAGGGCCTCAATAGTCTTAGCCATCGTGAAGGTCTTGCCCGAACCAGTCACGCCCAGCAAAACCTGATAGCGATCTCCGTCCCTCACACCCTGCACAAGCGACTCAATGGCCTTAGGCTGAGAACCTGCAGGCTCATAGGGAGACACGACCTCAAACGGCACCTCAGAGCCCTCAACGCCAAAACGTTTGAGCTCTCCTCCAACACGCTCAACTTCAAATTCCGCCATGGATACTCCTAACTCATATATCTGCAGTATACGCAGGCGGCAGGCATAGTCCTATACGAACGATCGGGATAGAGGGTCTTGTAGCGAACCCAGGCATTATTGACACGAATCAGATACGCCTGCGTCTCGGGAAAGGTGATTGCATTATGAAGCGACGTGCTCTGCTGCGCCCATCCGTCGACATTGCCCATGCCGGCGTTATAGGCGGCAATGGCGCTGTCAGTCGACCCGTTAAAATACGTTAGAAGATACGAAAGATACGCACAGCCAAACTCGATGTTCGTAGCGGGATCGTTAAGGTTGTCGGCGGAATACTCGCTACCATCGACAAGACCCTTGGCAATCATATCCTGGCAGTCTCGGGCATCAGCTGCATCAATCCCCGAGCGCTTGATTCGACTCAGCCTCGGGATCCCAATTCGATTCCGACTTTATGACAGACACACCAGATATGGATCAAGATTGTGCGAAATGCTCGATTGCTTTACATACGCCTCGTAGTCAATTGGATACAAAGGCTTAAAGAAGGCGGCAGGAGCATACGAGTAGACGAGCGAAATAAAGCCGAAGACGAGCACAACGGCAAGTGGCGCAACGCGATACCACGTAAAGAAACGTGTCTTAGGCATCGGCCTCCTCCTTATCCGTTACATCCCCGAAGCCATGGCGCACAAGCCATGCGTCCAGTTGTTCAAAGAGCGAATTATCGCCTCCCGCATTATCGATTACCGTCGTAGCGAGATTGCAAAGCGAAGCCTCATCAGGTTGGCATGCAGAGCGAGCATCAAAATCAGAGGACTCCATACCACGATGAATGGCACGCTCGCGACGAACTGCCAAAGGAGCACTGATAACCAGAATTTCATCAGCCAGGCCAAAAGCATCCTCAAAACCAGTCGGGGCAGAAACCTCGACAACCGCAAAGGGATAACGGGGGGACGAAACCGTACAACAAACCGGATCGAGAATCCTAAGCGAAAGCTGTTCAATGAGAACGGGGTGCACAAGGCCATTGAGCCGTGCGACCGAATCAGGAGAAGCGAAAGCTCGAGAAGCGAGGATGCTGCGGCGAATGCCGCCCTCCTCATCCAAAATATCCCAGCCAAATTCTTCCGCGAGGGCATTGACGATATCGGAGCCTGGCACATACAGCGATTTGGCAAGCTCGTCCAGATCGATAAGCATGGCGCCATGAGATTCGAGATAGCGGCAGGCAGTCGACTTACCCGAAGCAATATTGCCCAAGACAAAAACGGTAAACATCAAGTCCTCCCTAACGCCAATGGGAGTTATTATCGCGCAAATACAAAAGAAGGACTCAAAATACAGCCAAACAGTAAGACAAGCTAAAAGAAGGCGAGTTCTTGTATTACAGCTCTTTATAAAACGCAAAAAAGGGGGAGGCCGCGAGGCTCCCCCTTCTTCAAGTCATCAGACGGCTCGGTGCCGTCCACCGGTCAGCGGCGC
>ENA-OQDD01000308-OQDD01000308.1-human-gut-metagenome-genome-assembly--contig:-NODE-308-length-20717-cov-3.073628_pt1 | contig 20717 bp, 29 predicted proteins | sample MGYA00242507_ERZ504598 | MGnify/ENA primary metagenome ERZ504598 (study PRJEB26092, sample SAMD00036318) | human gut metagenome | host: Homo sapiens | study: EMG produced TPA metagenomics assembly of...
CAGGAAGTGATCGTTCCCACCACTCCGTTCCCGGTGGTCAAGCTGGCTGACCTGTACAAGGGTCTGGAAGAAGAGTTCGGCTACACCGTCGATGAGAGCGAGAAGGGCGACCTGACCACTGAGCCGAGCGCCTGAGCTATGAGTGGGTGAAGAAGCATTACGGCCACGAGTTCCTCTTCATCACCGATTACTCTGCCGAGAAGCGTGCGTTCTACCACATGCGCGACGAGAACGGCGTGCCCCAGGCTACGACCTGATCTGGCGTGGTGTTGAGATCACCACCGGTGCCCAGCGCGAGCACCGCTACGAGGTGCTGAAGAAGCAGGCCGAGGAAAAGGGTCTGGCCGATGATGTCAAGTTCTATCTGGAGTTCTTCCAGTACGGCTGCCCGCCCCACGGCGGTTTCGGTCTGGGCATCGACCGCCTGACCATGCTGCTGTGCGGCCTGACCATCAAGGATGCCGAGTTCCTGTTCCGCGGCCCCAACCGTCTGACCCCGTAATTGTAAAAATATTTGTAAAGGCTCCTGTGCTGCTGGCATGGGAGCCTTTTGTCATATCCGGCCTTTTCCCAACATACGATTACAACAAGCGGACCGGAATCCTGTCCGGTGCACAGCGCAAACGGGAAGGGGAGAGCAATTTGGCAAATCAGGAACAGAAGAGCATCTGCCGCGAGATCGGCGCACGCACCGGCGGAGATATCTACATTGGGGTGGTTGGCCCGGTGCGCAGCGGCAAATCCACCTTTATCAAGCGTTTCATGGAACAGCTGGTGCTGCCCGCCATCGGCCCGGCTGCTGCGCGGGAGCGTGCCCGGGACGAGCTGCCCAGTCGCAGCGGGCCGCACCATCATGACCACGGAACCAAAATTCATCCGGAAGCAGCCGTGCCCCTGCAGTTGGAGGCGGCGGCGAGTGCCGGGTGCGGCTCATCGACTGCGTGGGTTACATGGTGGAGGGGGCTATGGGCCACGAGGAGAACGACAAGCCCCGCATGGTCAAAAGCCCGTGGTTCGACCACGAGGTGCCCTTCGACCTTGCCGCCGAGACCGGCACCCGCAAGGTGATCTGCGAACATTCCACCATCGGCATCGTGGTCACCACCGACGGCTCTGTGAGCGATATCCCGCGGGAGGGCTATGCCAGAACCGAGAAGCGCATCGTGGAAGAACTGGATGCGCTGGGCAAGCCCTACATCATCCTGCTCAACAGCACCCACCCGGATGCGCCGGAGACGAAGCAGCTGGCCGAGGGCATGGCCCGGGACTACGACCACACCGTGCTGCCGGTGAGCTGCGTGGATCTGGACGCGGAGGCACTCGGCAGCATCCTGCGGCAGGTGCTGTACGAGTTCCCGGTGCAGGAGCTGGATTTTGCCCTGCCGCGCTGGGTCACGATGTTGGAAAATGGCCACTGGCTGCAAACGCAGGTGTACGATGCGGCCATGCAGCTGGCGGCAAAGGTCTCCCGCATGAAGGATGTACCCTCCGGAACAGACGCACCTGCGCTGGAATGTGACGCAGTGCAGCGCTCGGCCATCAGCGGCATCGACCTTGCAAACGGCAGTGTGCGCATCACGGTGGAGCTGAAGCCGGAAATTTTCTATCAGGTGCTGAGCGAGCAGACCGGCCTTGCCATTGGCGACGAAGCGGGCCTGATGCCTGCATCATGGAGCTGGCAAAGGCCAAACGGGAGTACGAGAAGGTGCGCAGTGCCCTTGAGCAGGTGGAAGCCACCGGCTATGGCATCGTGATGCCCACGGTCAGCGAGCTGAAACTGGAACAGCCCCAGATCGTGCGGCAGGGCACGAACTACGGCGTGCGGCTGGAAGCCTGCGCGCCCTCCATCCAGATGATGAAGGCCACCATCCACACCGAGATCAGCCCCATCGTGGGCACCGAAAAGCAGAGCGAGGACCTTGCCCGCAGCCTGCTGGCCGGCTTTGAGGACGACCCGGAAAAGCTGTGGGAATCCAACATCTTTGGCAAGAGCCTGCACGAGCTGGTGAACGAAGGGCTGCAGAACAAGCTGCTGCACATGCCGCAGGAGGCCCGCACCCGCCTGCAGGAAACGCTGGAACGGGTCATCAATGAGGCTGCACCGGGCTGATCTGCATTCTGATCTGACCGCTACAAAACAGAAGAGGGAAGCGCCGCGCGGGTGCCTCCCTCTTTATTTGTTCACTTCTCTTCTTCGGTCAGCTTATTGATGAGCATTTGGTAGATCTCGTTGCCCTTGAGGATGAACTGCTTTTTTACCAGCTCGGCGGTCAGCGGTCCGGTGTGCCGAGATCCAGACAGAACAGCTCACTGTCCAGCCCTTTCACCGTGCAGCGGATGGTGCAGTGGCCGTCCTCTTTTCGGTAATGCTGGCACTGTACTTGGCTTCCTTGCGGGCCCATGTCTGGCAGCGCAGCACAGCGGCCACAGCGCGCTCCCGCACACTGCGGGGCAGGTCGTAGGCAAGCTCCTGCGCCACTTTGCGGCCCTTCTCGGTAATGGTGTAGCTGCCCTTTGTCAGGGTGACGAGCTGCTGCCTGGTGATATCGTCCAGACACGAGCCGATCTCGAAATAGTTCACCAGCGCTTCTTCCATCAGGCGTTTTCGATCTCCTGCCGGGCAATGGTCCGGCATTTTTGACCAGATAGCACAGCAGCAGCCGGATCTCGGTGCTGCTGGTCAACCCGCCGGGACGTACACCGGCAGTAAAAGCATCATTGGCGGCCATCGTTCCATACATCCCCCTTGCATTCCTTTTCTTTTATAGTATAAAGGCTTTCACGCCGGATTGCAAGCCGCAGCGGCAAAATCTGTCTCAATGCGCTTGGGGCTTTCCGGCGTGGAGTACACCCAGTGGTCCAGATGGCCCTCGGTGATGAAATACTTCAGCTCGAACCGGTGGCGCTGGCTCAGGGCGTGGTTCACGATCACCAGCTTGATCTTCATTTTTTCCGGCAGGATGTTCTTGATGTAGACGCTCACCGCCTGCCCGGGCACAAGGTCGGTGCAGCTCTCGGCAAGGCCCGCGAGGTTGGGCGCGATCTCGATAAAGGTGCCGTATTCCTCCACACTGCGCACGATGCCCACCACGGTCTCACCCACGGTGAACCCGGCCGCATTTTCCTCCCATGTGCCCAGCAGTTCCCGGATGGTCAGCACAAAGCGCCCTGTACATCCCGGTTCTTGACGGCGCACAAGATCTGCTGGCCCACGCTCACCCGGTCGGCGGGGGAGGAGATGCGGCTCACCGACATGCAGTCGATGGGCAGCAGGGCACTGATGCCGCAGCCCACATCACAGAACGCGCCAAACGGCTCGATATGGGTCACGGTGCAGGGCAGGATATCGCCGGGCTGCAGGGTGTCCAGATAGTCGGCCTTGCACATCTGCTGCGCCAGCGCGCGGGAGAGCCGGTAGAAGGGCTGACCGTTCTCGTCGGTGTCCAGCGCTTCGATCACAAAGCAGGTGGGGCGGCCCACCCTCGTCAGCACCGCAATGTCCCGCACGGTGCCGTTTGCGGCACCATCGGCGCACTGGGCAAAGGGCATCACGGCCCTCACCCCGCCGATCTCGAACCGCAGCTGGCGCTGGGTATCAAAGGCCAGAGCAGTGGCCTGCAGGATCTCGCGGTTTGCCATGGCGGCGCGCAGTTCAGCGGGGGACAGGCGCGCAGCAGAACGGTAGTTGCCTTCGGTACGGTAAGCTTGCATCATCTTTCATTCCTCTTTCTCTGCTTTTTAGGCCGTGCTTGGAACGGCAGCGGCCTTTCTGTTAAAACTTATGCATCCGCATGGGCGGATATTTGCATTTTGTGCGGCTTTGCATTATACTATATCTGTATGCGCAGCAAACCGGCACGCCGGGCTTTGCGCACACACCGCCTGCTGTTTTGGGCAGGCAGAAGGGAGAAGCAGAGCTATGGACATTGCTGTAGGCGATACCATCCTCACCCGCAAAAAGCACCCCTGCGGAGCGTCCAGCTTCGAGGTGCTGCGCGTCGGCATGGATTTTAAGATCCGGTGTACCGGCTGTGGGCGCGAGGTGATGCTGCCGCGTGCTAAAATTGAAAAGAACATCAAAAAGGTGGTAAAACCCGGGCAGGCCTAGCGCCCGGCGCAGCACGCATCCGGGGCGGAAAGGCCCCGGAGCCGTTCGGCTGCACGAACATGAATCTGAGTTTGTAAGGAGAACTGCCGGAATTATGCCGAACATGTTTACCCAGATGGATGCTGTCTGCCACCGCTTTGAAGAGCTTTCCATCCGCCTGAACCAGCCGGATACCGCCGCAGACCCTGCGCTTTTCCGCAGCTGATGCGGGAGTACCACGATGCAGAACCTGTGGTGCAGGCCTACCGCGCGTGGCAGACCGCACAGGATCATCTGGCACAGGCCAAAGCTCTGCTGGAAGAACCGGGCGCACTTGACCCGGACTTCAAGCAGATGATACAGCAGGAAATCAGCGAAAAAAGTCAAGATGTGGCAAAGCTGGAAAATAATCTCAAAATTTTGCTGCTGCCCAAGGATGTGAACGATGGCAAAAATGTCATTGTGGAGATCCGCGGCGGCGCAGGAGGGGAGGAAGCTGCCCTGTTTGCCCACAGCCTGCTGCGCATGTACACCATGTATGTGCAAAGCAGGGGCTGGCAGCTGGAAATGCTCAACCTCAACGAGACGGAGCTTGGCGGCGTGAAGGAAGCCATCTTTTCGGTGGACGGTGCCGGGGCCTACAACCGCCTCAAGTACGAGAGCGGTGTGCACCGTGTGCAGCGCGTGCCGGAGACCGAGACGCAGGGCCGCATCCATACCTCCACGGCCACGGTGGCTGTGATGCCGCAGGCCGAAGAGGTGGACTTTGCGCTGGACATGAAGGACCTGCGCATCGACACCTTCCGCTCCTCCGGCGCGGGCGGTCAGCACATCAACAAAACCTCCAGCGCCATCCGTGTGACACATCTCCCCACCGGCATGGTGGTAGAATGCCAGAACGAGCGCAGCCAGTTCCAGAACAAGGACAAGGCGCTGGAGATCCTGCGCAGCCGCCTGCTGGCCCAGAAGCAGAAACAGCAGCAGGATGCCATCAACGCCAGCCGTCAGGGGCAGGTGGCACCGGCGACCGCAGCGAAAAGATCCGCACCTACAACTTCCCGCAGGACCGCTGCACCGATCACCGCATCGGCCTGACCGTGCACAATCTTTCCAAGATCATGGACGGCAATCTGGACGAGCTGATCGACGCACTGGCCACCCGCGAACAGGCCGAAAAGCTGCAAAAGCTCAACGAGCAGGGCTGAAATGCGGTTTTGAAAATAAAACGATATCCTGTCGATAAATGCTGAAAAGCATAAATACTTTACAGATAGAAAGAACGATGATCCGTATGGAAATGAAAACTGAAATTTTGCCCGCATCGGACGAAAAGAGCATTGAAAAAGCCGCTGCCCTGCTGCAGAACGGTGAGCTGGTGGCCTTGCCCACCGAGACGGTTTACGGCATTGCTGCCGATGCCCGCAACGGCGAGGCTGTGAAGAAGATCTTTGTGGCCAAGGGCCGCCCGCAGGACAATCCCCTGATCGTCCATGTCACCGGACCGGAAATGCTGCCCGGCCTTGTCAGCGAGGTGCCGGAGCGCGCCCAGCTGCTGATGGCTGCGTTCTGCCCCGGCCCGCTCACCATCATTATGCCCCGCGGCCCGGAGGTGGCAGCGGAGTGCTGTGCCGGTCTGGACACCGTGGGCATCCGGATGCCCAGCCACCCGGTGGCCCGCGCCGTCATTGAAAAGAGCGGCTGCGCCTTTGCTGCCCCCAGCGCCAATCTTTCCGGCAAGCCCAGCCCCACCAACGCACAGGATGTGTTCACCGATATGGACGGCCGCCTGCCGCTGATTTTGGACGGCGGCGAGTGCGACGTGGGCGTAGAAAGCACTGTGGTGTCGGTGGTGGGCGAAAAGCCCACCCTGTTCCGCCCGGGCCACATCACGCTGGAAGACCTCGAGCGTGCCCTCGGCGAAGAGGTGGAAGTGTCCAAAGCCATCCTCGAAAAGCTGCCGGAGGGTGCTGTGGTGCGCAGCCCCGGCATGAAGTACAAGCACTACGCACCCAAGGCGGATGTGACCTTGCTGGACGGCACCTTTGAGCAGTTCAAAGCCTATGTGGATGCCCACGCCGAGCAGAATCCCAGCTGCCTGTGCTTTACCGGCGAGGCGGAAAAGCTGGGTGTGCCCTGCGTGGAGTATGGACGCGAGGGCGACGGTGCCGATCAGGCAAAACACATCTTCCGCTGCCTGCGTGCGCTGGATGAGCAGGGCGATGCCGTGGTCTACGCCCGCTGCCCGCAGAAGGACGGCCTTTCCATGGCGGTGTACAACCGCCTGATCCGCGCTGCGGCCTTCCGGGTGATCAAGCTATGATCGCGCTTGGCATCACCGGCCGCAGCGGCTGCGGAAAATCTACGGTCACGGCGGTGTTTTCGGCCCACGGTGTGCCGCTGGCCGATGCCGACCAGATCAGCCGCGAGATTTTACTGCCCGGCTCGCCGCTGCTGCCAAAGCTGGCCCAGCGGTTCGGCGCAGACATTTTAAAAGCAGACGGCACATTGGACCGCCGCCTGCTGGCTGACCGCGCCTTTGCCACCCCGGAAGGTAAGGCGGCGCTGGACAGCCTGACCCACCCGGAGATCGTGCGCCGCATCCGTGCGGCAAAGCAGGCAGCACAGGATGCCAGTGCACCGCTGTTCGTGCTGGATGGCGCGGTCATCGTGGGGACTGCGGCGCAGGCCGAGTGTGACCGCCTGTGCGTGGTCACGGCACCGTTTGAGACCAGTGTGGCCCGCATCGTGGCCCGGGACGCATCTCGCCGAGATGGCCGCCCGCCGCCTGAACGCCCAGACACCGGAAAGCACCCTCACCGCGCAGGCAGACTATGTGCTGCGCAACGATTCCAGCCTTGCACATCTGCAGGCTGCGGCAGAGCAGCTCTGCACAAAGCTTCTGGCAGAAGGAGGTGCGGGAAAAGAACTTTGAACAAACGATATAACGAACAAGATCCTGCACCGCAGTACGACCCGGAGACGGCCCGCATCCGCCGCGCTCTCCGCGCCCAGAAGGCACGCCGCCGCAAAAAAATGCGCAGCCGCAGGCTGTTCCTGCTGGGCATGGCGCTGATCCTGCTGTTTGTGCTGGTGCCCAACTTGTGGGGCAGGGCAGAACGGCTTTTATACCCCGCAAGTACGAAGCGCTGGTGGACCAGTGGGCGGAGACTTACGGCCTTGACCCGCTTCTGGTGGATGCCTTCATCCGCACCGAAAGCGGCTTTGACCCGCAGGCCACCTCCACTGTGGATGCCCGGGGCCTGATGCAGATGACCGAGGAGACTTTTATCTGGCTGCGCAGCAAGATCGCACCGGACGAAGGACTGCTCTTTGCAAATCTCTACGACCCGGAGACCAGCATCCGGTTCGGATGCTATTACCTGCACCTGTGCATGGAGCGCTACAACGGCGATGTTGCCACTGCCGCTGCCGCTTATCACAGCGGGTGGGGCACGGTAGATGCTCTTTTACAGATGGAAGAGCACTCCGCAGACGGCGAAACGCTGCAGGGCTTTCCCTATAACCAGATGAACCACTACGTAAAAAAGATCACTTCCTGCTATGCGCGGTATCAGCGTATCTATGCAGAAAGCTGAGAGGAGATAAGGAACATGAGCGAGAAACTTACCGCAAAGCAGGCTGCCGAACAGCTGCTTTACAAGCCGGAGTACGCCGCCGACAAGAGCGCCGACGTGAAGGAGAAGGCTGCAGCCTTTGCCGAAGGCTACAAAGCCTTCCTGAACGCTGCCAAGACCGAGCGCGAAGCTGCCGCCGCCAGCGAAAAGCTGCTGCTGGAGGCCGGTTACGAAAAGTTTGAGCCGAAAAAGACCTATGCCCCCGGCCAGAAGATCTACTTTGTGCAGGAGCACAAGGCGGTGGTGGCCGCTACCATCGGCCGGAAATCGTTTGAGGAGGGCTTCCGTCTGGTGATCGCCCACATCGACAGCCCCCGTCTGGACCTGCGCCCGAACCCGCTGTACGAAGCAAACCACCTCAGCTACTTCAAGACCCACTATTACGGCGGCATCCGCAAGTACCAGTGGGGCACCATGCCGCTGGCCATCCACGGCGTGTTCACCCGTGCCGATGGCTCCAGCGTGTCCTTTGCAGTGGGTGAGGACGAGAATGACCCCGTGTTCTGCATCACCGACCTGCTGCCCCATCTGGGTGCCGAGCAGAACGACCGCAAGCTCAGCGAGGGCATCAAGGCCGAAGAGCTGAACGTGCTCATCGGCTCCGACGCTGTGGAGGATGCCGACATCAAGGAGGCCGTCAAGCTGAACACCCTGATGCTGCTGCACGAAAAGTACGGCATCACCGAGCGGGACTTCACCCGCGCTGAGATCGAGGTGGTGCCGCCCATAAGGCCCGGGACGTGGGCTTTGACCGCTCCATGGTGGGCGGCTACGGTCACGATGACCGTGTGGACGCATACCCCGCCCTTATGGCCGAGATCGAGACGAAAGATCCTGTGCACACCACCGTCTGCGTACTGACCGATAAGGAAGAGATCGGCTCCGACGGTGTGACCGGCATGCAGAGCATGTATGTGTTCCACTTTATGCAGCTGCTGTGCCGCGCCGCCGGTCAGGACGACATCCTTGCCTTCCAGAATAGCGTGTGTCTCTCCGCCGATGTGACCGCCGCCTACGACCCCTCCTGGCAAATGCCTTCGAGCCGCAGAACGGTACTTACGCAGGCCGCGGCGTGGCCTTCTTCAAGTACACCGGCAGCCGCGGCAAGAGCTCTGCCAGCGATGCTTCCGCTGAGCTGGTAGGGGACATCACCTGCCTGCTGGATGCCAACGGCGTGGCATGGCAGATCGGTGAGCTGGGCCGTCTGGATCTGGGCGGCGGCGGCACTATTGCCAAGTACGTGGCCAACCGCGGCATCCCGGTGCTGGACATCGGCGTGCCGGTGCTGTCCATGCACTCGCCCTTCGAGGTCATCCATAAGACCGACCTGTACATGGCCTACCGTACCTTCTCGCTGTTCTGCCAGAACGCGGAATAAAGATTTAGCCCCGGATCGCCCGCAGCCGCGCGCATTCCGGGGCTTTTTTCAAAAAAATGCTTGACCTTCAAGTGTCTTTAAGGTGTAATGTGAGTGCGGAGGTGAAGCAAATGAACATCAAACAGGCTTCGAAACAAAGCGGGGTGTCCGCCCCCAATATCCGCTTCTATGAAAAAGAGGGGCTTTTGGACCTGCCCGGCTGCCCGGCAACGATTACCGCGACTACACAGAACAGGATATCCGCGCCCTCCGGTTCATCCGGATGCTGCGGATGCTGGATGTGCCGCTTCCGGTCATCCGATCCGTGCTTGCAGGCGATGCATCGCTGGGGAGTGTCCTGCGGGAGCAAAAGACCGCACTGGAACAGCGCGCAAAGCAGCTGGAAGGGGCGGCGCGTTTTTGTGCAGAACTGGCCCGGCAGGACCGTCTGTGGCATCACTGGATGTGGACGCCTGCCTGTCCCGGATGGAGGACCCTGCGCAGCCGCAGAACTTTTTCTGCGGCTGGGTGCAGGATTACCGCACGCTGGCACAGGTGCAGCACCAGAGGCATTTTTCCTTTATTCCGGAGGGCAGCATCAACACCCCGCAGGAGTTCACAGCGGCCCTGCAGACCTACGCAAAGGCCAACGGGATGCAGCTCAGCCTGACAAAAGAAGGAATGTACCGGAGTTTTCGTTGGACGGGATCTCGTACAAAGCCTACCGCAACCCGGGCAAGTACCGCGATGAGATCTGCTGTGATGCTGCATCTCCGGAACAGCTGAACACCGGGCTGCCGTCCCGGCGGGAGCGACAGCTGCAGGTCCTGCGCATCCTTCTGCCCGCAGCGTTCACCTTTGCCGCCATTCTGGCGGCAGGCTGGGTGGCGACCGGCGGAGCGGACTGGCTCTGGCTGGCGGCACTGGCAGCAGCGGGGGTCCTGCTGGGCCGATGCTTTGAACACCGCCTGTAACCGGGCTGGTCTGCTCAGTTCAGCGGCAGCGCTTCGGCCACCGTCAGGAAGGTGTAACCGTTGTCTGCATACCACCGGATGATGTCGGGCAGCGCCTCGGCGGTGGTGTGTGTGGAGGAAGAATCGTGCATCAATACGATGCAGTTCGTCTGCTGCCCGGTCTCGTGCACCACATTGCGGTAGATGGTGCCCGCGCTTGGGTGCCCGCCCACGGCATCCTCGGCGCACACGTTCCAGTCCACCCAATGCCAGCCTTTCTGCTCTACTTCGGCTTTCAGCTGCTTCATCAGGCCTTTGCCGCCGTAGCGCCGACTGACGGTGTTGGTGCTGCCGCCCGGAAACCGTAGATACCGGATGCTCTCGGCATCCACATAGGGCGCAATGCGCTCCTTTAAAAGGGCAATGTCCTCCCAATAAGCGTCGCTGCTGCGGTAGATATCGCTGTACTCGTGGGAAGCAGAGTGCAGCGCGATCTGGTGCCCGGCGCTGACCGCTTCGGTGAGCAGGGCAGATACTTCTCGTTGTAACCGGTAGCCACCACAAAAAATGTGGCGTGCACTCCGGCCGCGTTCAGCGCGCTGAGCACATCCGGTGTGGTCTTGCTGGGGCCGTCGTCAAAGGTCAGGCAGACCCACTTTTCCGGCAGCGGCTGGGCAGCAGGCTCCTGCTGCTCCTGTGCCAGAGCCGAAACGGCGGGGGAGAGCATCGAAGTGTCCGGTGCCGGGGTAAGATCCTGCGCCTGACATCCGGTGACGACCGGCGGCGCAGCAGATACAAACCCCATAATGAGGGCGAACAGCATCACGGCCGCAACTCTGGCCCGCCTGCGCCGTGCGAGATATTCTGCAAGCTTCAAGAGCAAAACCTCCTTTGTCTGTTTGGTTTGCTCTTATCAGAATATGAACGACGGCGGATTCTATGAAAAAAATCAGCCCACCCTCTGCCGTTTATCCAGCCGCATCTTATCCGCAATCATCGCAATGAACTCACTGTTGGTGGGTTTTCCGCGCAGGTTATGGATGGTATAGCCGAAGTAGCTGTTGAGGGTGTCCACGTCTCCCCGGTCCCATGCCACCTCGATGGCGTGGCGGATGGCGCGCTCCACCCGGCTGGCGGTGGTGCCGTTTTTCTTGGCGATTTCCGGGTAGAGGCGCTTGGTCACAGCGTTGATATACTCCGGCTCGTTCATGGTGAGCAGGATGGCATCCCGCAGGAACTGGTAGCCCTTGATGTGGGCGGGAACGCCGATCTGATGCAGGATCTCGGTAACGGTCAGCTCATCGCTGTCCACGCTGGTGTGCAGGATGTGCTTTTCCGGGCCAAGTGCCGCCTTGAGCACCGTGCGGCAAGCACGGTCTCATCAAAGGGTTTTACAAAGTAGTAGGCAAAGCCTTCGTCCAGCAGCTCCTGTACCATCTCTTCGCTCTGGAAGGCACCGGTCACGAAGAAGGAGGTGTGCCGCTCACCGGCGGCATTGTAGCGCTGCTTGACTGCAAGGGCATCCAGACCGGCATAAAAGCATCCAGCAGGACCACCTGCGGGCGCACGGTGAGCATTTTCTGCAGGACCTTGTTGCCGTCCTTTTCCACAACGGTCACGTCCACGCCCTTCTGCTCCAGCGCTTCGCGGCAGGCGGCAGTGAACGGGGCACCAGTATCCGACATCAAAAATCTAACTTTGTCCATGGTTGTTTCCTCCAATGTGTGCAGTTCCCTTAACACCATGGATTTTACCATAATTTTCCAGAACTTTCAACGGTTTATATTGGTAAATTTTGGCAAAGAAAATCGAAACCCGCAAATTATTTTGCGTTTTGGGTCTGCGTATGCGCTGTATCGTCTGTTTTTTCAACAGCGCGGGCCTGCTTGAGCATGGTCTGAGCAAAAATGCCGTAGCCCCGCGTGGGGTCGTTTACCAGCACATGGGTCACTGCACCCACCAGTCTGCCGTTCTGCAGGATGGGACTGCCGCTCATGCCCTGCACGATGCCGCCGGTTTTGGCAAGCAGCTGCCGGTCGGTCACGCGCAGGATCATGTTGCGGTGGGGGTCTGCGTCGTTTACCTTTTCAATGCGGATGCGGTATGCCTTGGGCACCTCGCCGTCCACGGTCGTCCAGATCTCGGCATCGCCCGGCACAACCTCCTGCGCAAAAGCCATCTCCAGCTCCGGGCCGGAAAATGCAGCCCGTGTTCTGCCATAGACCCCGGTCTTGCTGTTGATGCAGATGCTGCCAAGCGCATGGGTGCTCAGAAAGCGGCCCTTCAGCTCACCGGGGCTGCCCACGGTGCCGCTGGTACACCCCACGATCTGGCAGGGGACGATCTCGCCGCTGCGCAGGGCCACGCTCTCACCGGTGTCGCTGTCGCTGATGGGGTGGCCAAGCCCGGCAAACACCCCGGCGGCATTGTCCACAAAGGTCATGGTGCCTACCCCGGCGGAAGAATCCCGCACCCACATCCCGGCGCGCCACTGCCCGGCGGTGCTGTCCCACACGGGGGTCAGCCGGGTCTGGAATTGCTCACCATTGCGGATATAGACCACCTGCACCGGTGCGCCTGCGGCCGTTTCCAGAGCATCGTGCACGGCATCGTTCGTCTCGGTCAGGGTGTCGTCCATGCGCACCACCCGGTCGCCCAGCCGCAGCCCGGCCTTCTTGGCGGGGTTCGCGGTGCCGTCCGGGGTGTTCAGGTCGGAAAAGCCCACAATGAGCGCGCCCTCGGAGAACATCTTAACGCCGAAAGGCGTACCGCACACGGTTACCACCGGACGTGTTTCCACCAGAGCGCGCACAGTCTTGACGGGCAGCCACCCGCCAATGGACAAAGTGGCCTGATAGCTGCCCGCAGCCTGCGTGCTGGCCGCGTTGCGGGAGCCAGCGGTGCGCAGCGGCTGCACATAGGCAAAACGGGGCAGGGTAAGGGTCTGGCCGGGTTCCAGCAAAATTTCAGCAGGCAGACTGTGCCACAGCCAGCCCAGCACCGCCAGCGCGGCCACCAGAAGATAAGCTGCCGCAATGCTGCCAGCGCGGCGTAGTTTTGATCTGCGCATCGGCAAAAAGCCCCTTTCCGCCATGGAAATGATACGATCGTCCGGCGATAGTATGCGCTGTGAAGGGCGGAAATATCAATGCAGTGATTGACTTTTTCCGCCGGAACTGATACTATATTAAGGCGGTTTGGCCGCAGCTGCAGAATAGAAGAATACGCGGGTATGGTGGAATTGGCAGACGCGCAGGATTTAGGTTCCTGTGCCGCAAGGCGTGTGGGTTCGACCCCCACTACCCGCATACAAAGAAAAGCGCGATGAGTTCTCAGAATTCATCGCGCTTTCTTATATAATAAATAGTGTTGTTCGAGGTCCCCTCCCTCGCACAAAAAGAAACCGGTACAAAATGAGTACACCCCTGATAGACATTCCTACGGGTTGGGACCCGCAGGCTAAGCAAAGCCGCACTGTGGCTTTGCTTGCGGCATAAATGCCGCCGCCTTGTTCGAGATCCCCTCCCTCGCACAAAAAGAAAAACCAGCACACAATGTGTACTGGTTTTGGTGAGGAGGGGACTCGAACCCCCAAGGATAAACCACACGCACCTCAAACGTGCGCGTCTGCCAGTTCCGCCACCCTCGCATACCGTATTGTTTTCGCAGCCCTGAAATCTCTGAGGTGAAAGACCGTGATGCGGACTGCTTGAATATATTACCACGTTCCCGGCAGATAGTCAAGCGCTTTTTCTCTTTTTAAATGAAATTTTCGGGCCGTCATTTCTTAAGAATATGTTGGTTGAAATGCATGGATGGGTGTGATATTATAAAACTAACTATCTCTGCTCAGTTGTTTTGGCAGCAGGGAAGAAGATGATAAGGATACGGCGGAAATGCATTTCTGCGCAGGGTGCAGACCGACCGGTTTTTTGAAAGGAATTTGAGTGGACGCAGGAATGAACGAGAAAAAAGAAAATGTTATTGTAAACGGTTTTTTCTGGCGCTTTGCAGAGCGGTGCGGTGTGCAGCTGATCTCAGCGGTGGTGTCCATCCTTCTGGCGCGCATCCTTACACCCGATGATTACGGCAAGGTGGCACTGGTGACGGTGTTCAACAATATCATGTATGTCCTGCTGGACTGCGGCATTGGCACCGCGCTGGTGCAGAAGAAGGAAGTGGACGAGCTGGATTACTCGTCGGCGTTCTTTTTCAGCATTGTGATCAGCTTTGTGCTGTATGGGGGAATGTTCGTGGCGGCACCGTATCTGGCTGCTTTCTACAATGACCCCAGCATGACCCCGATCTTTCGCGGCATCAGCCTGACAGTGGCGGTCTGCGGCATCAAAACGATCCAGCAGGCGCATGTGACCCGGAACATGAAGTTCCAGTATTTTTTCTATTCCGCCTTTGCGGGCGCGATCGTATCCACGGTCCTGGGCCTGGGCCTTGCTATATGGGTTTTGGAGTCTGGGCGCTGGTGGTGCAGCAGGTATCCAATATCACGGTGGACACGCTGGTGTTGTGGAAGCTGTCCTCCTGGCGGCCTAAGATGGAGTTTTCGTGGCAGCACCTGAAAGGGCTGCTCTCTTATGGCTGGAAGCTGCTGGCCTCGTCGCTGAGCAGCGTCATCTACAACAACCTGCGCAGCCTGATCATCGGCAAGATGTACACCTCGGCGGATCTGGCGTATTACAATCAGGGCGATAACCTGACTTATAATATCGCGTCAAGCGTGGATACTTCCATTGAGAGCGTTTTGTTCCCGGTCATGTCCTCACTGCAGGATGACCGTGCGCAGGTCAAGAACATGACCCGCCGCTCCATCAAGACCTGTACCTATATTATTGCGCCGGTGATGATGAGCACTGCGTTCTGTGCCGAACCGCTGGTGCGCCTGATCCTCACCGAGAAGTGGCTGCCCTGTGTGCTGTTCCTCAGGGTGTTCTGTCTGGGGTATGCGTGCTGGCCGATCATCACGGCAAACCTGAATGCAGCCAAGGCGGTGGGCCGCAGCGATCTTTACCTGAAATGTCAGCTTTTGAACGAAGGGGTGTGCATCCTTTTTCTGCTGGCAACATTCCGTGTCAGCGTCGAGGCCATTGCATATGGTATGCTGATCACGAATGTTGTGACCCAGATCCTGGATGCACAGCTCAACAAAAAGCTGATCGGCTATGGCTATCTGGAACAGATGCGTGATATCCTGCCGACCCTGCTGCTGGCAGCGGGCGCGGGCCTGTGCATGTATCTGGTCATTTTCCTGCACCTGCCGGATCTGCTGACGGTGATCATTCAGGTGGTGGCTGGTCTGGGCATTTATCTGACAGGCTCTGCCATTCTGGAATTGGACACCTTTGAATATTTCAAGGATGTGCTGGCTCCGTCCATCCGGCAGAAGCTGAAACGCTGAAACCGGCATTTTGAATCGTGTAAAAATCCGTCGGGCGGGTGATGTCCGACGGATTTTTGTTCTTTTTGTCTAAAGTATACAAGAACAAACATTAAAAACCGGCAAAGCGACCATTGAAAAAACGCAACTGATATACTAGAATATAAGTACAAGAGCGCGGCACACGGCTGCGCGGAAAATGCAAAGCAGAAAATATAAAACAGGAGGATTTTCCTATGCCTATGAAAATGGGTTGGCGCTGGTATGGCGAGGGCAACGATCCCATCAGCCTGAGCGACATCAAGCAGATCCCCGGCGTGACCAGCATCGTCTGGGCGCTGCACGACAAGATGCCCGGCGAGATCTGGGAGATCGACGAGATCCAGAAGGTAGCTGATCAGATCCACGCCTACGGCTTCGACATGGACGTGGTCGAGTCGGTCAATGTCCACGATGACATCAAGATCGGCCTGCCCACCCGTGACAAGTACATCGAGAACTACAAGCAGTGCATCCGCAATCTGTCCAAGTTCGGTGTCAAGGTCATCTGCTACAACTTCATGCCGGTGTTCGACTGGACCCGTACCGATCTGTTCCACCCCGTGGGCGACGGCTCCACTGCACTGTTCTATGAGAAGGACAAGATCAAGGGCGATTACAAGGCTATGGCTGAGTACATCATGTCCTTCACTGAGAAGTATAACATGACCTTCCCCGGCTGGGAGCCGGAGCGCATGGCAAAGCTGGACGAGCTGTTCAAGGCTTACGCCCCTGTCACCAAGGAAAAGCTGTGGGAAAACCTGAAGTACTTCCTGGAAGCACTGATGCCCACCTGCCATGAGTGCGGCATCAAAATGGCTATCCATCAGGATGATCCCCCTTGGGATATCTTCGGCCTGCCCCGTCTGCTGGTGGATGCCAGAGCATCGACCGCTTCCTGAGCATGGTGGATGATCCGTACAACTGCCTGACCCTGTGCACCGGCAGCCTGAACGCAAACCCCAACAACAACTGTGCCGAGATCGTGCGCAAGCACTGCGACCGCATTGCCTTTGGTCACATCCGCAACATCCACCACTTCCCCAACGGCGACTTCTCCGAGGCTGCTCACCGCGACTGCTGCGGCGAGACCGGCATCATCGAGGTGCTGCGTGCTTACCATGACTGCGGCTTTGAGGGCTACATCCGTCCCGACCACGGCCGTCAGCTGTGGGAGGAAGGCCCCGGCAACTGCCGCCCCGGTTACGGCAAGTATGACCGTGCTCTGGGCGTTCAGTACATGCTGGGTGTCTGGGATCTGCTGGATCGTCTGGATGAAGAGAAAAAGAAGGGCTGATAAATATGAAGCTGTCTGAGATCAAAAACGGCAATCTGTCCGCCGAGTGGGCAGAGAAGGGCTATGAGCTGCCCAAATTCGATATCGAGCTGTCAAGGCCAAGACCCACGCCGAACCCACCTGGGTGCACTTCGGCGCAGGCAATATCTTCCGTGCATTCCCGGCTGCCATCCTGAACGATGCGCTGAACACCGGCAAGTATGACCGCGGTGTCATCGTGGCGAGAGCTTTGACTACGAGATCATCGACAAGGCTTATCGTCCCTACGACAATATGAGCCTGCTGGTCTGCCTGAAGTCCACCGGCGAGATCGAGAAGAAGGTGGTGGCTTCCGTTACCGAGAGCCTGAAGGCTGACTACTCCTTCGGCGAGGACTGGGCACGTCTGGTGGAGATCTTCCAGAACCCCAGCCTGCAGATGATCTCCTTCACCATCACTGAGAAGGGCTACGGCGTTGCTCCTGCTGATCTGGAGCGCGGCCTGACCCCCGTGCTGGCCATGGGCAAGGTCACTGCTCTGCTGTACGAGCGCTTCAAGGCCGGCAAGCTGCCCCTGACCGTCCAGAGCATGGATAACTGCTCCCACAACGGCGATAAGGTCAAGAACGCTGTCCACGCCTATGCTGCCAAGTGGGTGGAGCAGGGTCTGGTGCCCGCCGAGTTCCTTGCCTATGTGCAGGACGAGACCAAGATCACCTTCCCCTGGAGCATGATCGACAAGATCACCCCGCGCCCGGATGCCAAAGTCCAGCAGATGCTGGCCGACGACGGCTTTGAGGACAACTACACCATCGTCACCGAGAAGCACACCTTTACCGCTCCCTTCGTCAACGCCGAGGAGACACAGTACCTGTGCATCGAGGATCACTACACCAATGGCCGTCCTCCGCTGGAGCTGGGCGGTGTGCTGTACTGCGACCGCGAGACTGTGGACAAGATCGAGAAGATGAAGGTGTGCACCTGCCTGAACCCGCTGCACACTGCCATGTCCATCTATGGCTGCATGCTGGGTTACACCCTCATCTCCGCCGAGATGGCCGATGAAGACCTGCGTGCCTTCATCCAGAAGATCGGCTATATCGAGGCGATGCCTGTGGTCGTTGATCCCGGCGTGCTGAACCCCTATGAGTTCATCGGCGCTGTCATCAACCGCCGTCTGCCCAACCCCTTCATGCCGGATGCTCCCCAGCGTATCGCAACCGATACCTCCCAGAAGCTGGCCATCCGCTTTGGTGAGACCATCAAGGCCTACGAGGCACGCGGTCTGGACAAGAGCAACCTGATCCTGATCCGCTGGTGCTGGCAGCTACGCCCGCTACCTGAAGGGCATCGATGACAACGGTCAGGCCTTTGAACCTTCCACCGATCCGCTGCTGGCTGAGCTGCAGGCCATTGTGCTCCGCTGGAGGTCAAGGAAGGCGAGCAGGACTTCAGCTGCCTGAAGAAGCTGTACAGCCGTGTTGACGTGTTCGGCGTGGATCTGTATGCCGTTGGTCTGGGCGAGAAGATCGAGCAATGGCCAAGGAGCTGTTTGCAGGCCCCGGCGCTGTGCGCAAGACCCTGCACAAGTATACGCTTGCCCGCTGATCGGCTGACGCAATAACATAAGCTATCTTCGCACCCGCGCTGCGCTTTGCTTTGCCGCAGCGTGGGTTTTTATATACAAAAAAGAACTGCTGATATCTCATCAGCAGTTCTTTTGGCCTGTATATATGCTGGATCTTATGCTTTTCGGCAGTCGTGCAGCTTTTCTTTGGGCAGGATGCCGGCCAAAAACTTCCACACCACTTCCATGCGGTCGTTCAGTAAGTAAGCTTTCTCTTTTTCTACGTAGAGGTACACCGCATTGTCCGTGCGGTAGGCGCAGTAAAAGCTGTCCCATGCGTGGCGGCTGGTGGGTTCGGGCTTGTCCTGCTGGCCGTACATCCACACAGCAATGCCGGTGTCGGCCAGCTCCACACGGTAGAAGGCACGCGGCAGGTGCATCTGTTTGATCTGCCGGGAAACGCTGCGGAAGAACGAGTAAAAGTAGCTCACCGGCAGGCCGATGCCCACAATGGCAAGCACAGCAGCCAGCAGCCCGGCACCCGGGCGCTTGCCCAGCTGCGAAAGGCAGACGGCGGCAAAAGCCAGCATGATGGCGGCAAAAACAGCGGGACGCAGCCATGCTTTGCGGTGATGGAATGCATCGAACACGGCAAAATCGCGGAAGCCTGCTCACCCATAGTGGTGGAAACGGAGATGGTCTGGGACATAAAGTCGCCTCCTTTGTATTTGTAGGCATCGTACCACAATTGCGCGGTTTAGGCAAGAGAAAAACATGCAAACCTTGCCAATCCGGCCCAAAGCGTGGTACAATAAATCGTTATCAAACGAAAGGAGGCGGCAGGTTTTGCAGCACCGCAAGCGGCAGATCACCCTCAAGCAGCGCATGGGCTTGTGTCTGGCAGCATTTTTTGCGGCCTTTGCCATGCAGCTCACGCTCAATGGCTACCAGTCCAGAGCAGTGCAGGCAGTACAGGACGCGCAGATGGGCTGCTTCAACGCCATCAGCCGCTTTCAGGGCGGTGTGGAAAGCTCTATTTCCGTGCTGGAGAACTACCGCTGGGAGAACAGCGAGCCGGAGGAGATCATTGACCGGCTGCAGTCGGCATCTTCCACCTGCAACGCATGGCTCTGGCGCATCGGTACCAGCCTGGACAGTCTGGAAAGCGTCAGCGATGAGCAGCGGGTGCTCTACAGCGCAGTGGATACGGTCTATCAGACCTACACCGGCCTGCTGGATGAGCTGGAAAACGACCTGCTCAGCGGCAACGATGCCGCAGCTTCCCAGCTGTATTATGCAAAGGTGGTGCCCTGCGGCGATTACCTGAGCCAGTACACTCTGCAATTGCTGGAAACCGCCATTCAGGATTCCCAGACCACCTACACCACCATCTCGGCCCTGAACGAGCGCATCACCATGCTGCAGACGGTGGTGGTGGCGCTGTGCGTGGCGCTGGGCTGCGTTACCGGTTTGATGGTCATGCGTCTGCTCACGCCGGTGCAGCAGATGATCGCTGCCTCCCGCGCCATTGGCAAAAGTGAGTTCGACACCCCGGACATCCCGCTGCCCAAGCAGCCGGAGATCGCTCAGCTGGCCGAGTCCTTCAACATCATGAAGCACTCCATGGCCCAGCAGGTGACCACCCTGCAGGAGAAAAACGAGATCGAGCGGGAGCTGCACCGCCAGAAGACCGAAGCACTGGAGCTGCAGAACCGCATGGAGCGCAGCCGGCTGCAGCAGCTGCGCAGCCAGATCGACCCGCACTTTCTGTTCAACACCCTGAATGTGATCCAGCAGACCGCCGGCACCGAGACGGCCTACCGTACGCAGGCGCTCATCATGGCGCTTTCGCACCTGCTGCGCTACAGCCTGATGAGCAACGATGAACAGGTGCCGCTCTCCCGTGAGGTGCGCATCGTGGATGAATATTACTCCATCTACCATGTCCGCTTTGGTGAGCGGGTGCGTATGGAGTGGCGCATTTCCGATTCGCTGGATCTTACCGAGACCATGGTGCCGTCCTTTATTTTACAGCCCATCGTGGAAAATGCCTTCAAGCACGGCATCTGCCCAAAGAGGAGGGCGGTGTGGTGCGCATCCGCGTGAACCCTCTGCGGGAGAAGGGACTGCTGTGCATCCGCGTGGTGGATAACGGCGTGGGCATCCAGCTGGATCAATTACGACAGCTGCGCAGGGCGCTCAGCCAGCCGGTGAGCGCTGGGAGCATATCGGCATTTATAATGTTGCGGCCCGCCTGCGTCTGCTGGACCGGAACAGCCGCTTTGTGATACGGTCCATCCGGGACGCGGTACGGCGGTGGTGCTGTATCTGCCATTGGTGGAGAATGAGGAGGAGTTTGAGGAATGATTCGTCTGTTGATCGCGGATGATGAAGCACTGGAACGGGAAACGC
>ENA-OQDD01000309-OQDD01000309.1-human-gut-metagenome-genome-assembly--contig:-NODE-309-length-20716-cov-2.751324_pt1 | contig 20716 bp, 24 predicted proteins | sample MGYA00242507_ERZ504598 | MGnify/ENA primary metagenome ERZ504598 (study PRJEB26092, sample SAMD00036318) | human gut metagenome | host: Homo sapiens | study: EMG produced TPA metagenomics assembly of...
ATATGTGGAAATTTGGGAAGCGACAAATGGCAACCGAAAAGTGTTAAATTTTAGAATATGCTGGTAATTAAAGATTTACACTCGGATATTTCTGATTAGTTTTGGTTGTTCTATGGTTATAAATACATTATGAAAAGCCACCCAATAAATCAGCGGAGAAAATCTGTAATCAATATAGCCAAAGAAAAGATGCAATCAAAAAAAAGAATCTGTAAATGCTTACTTCCCAACAGCATCTACAGATTCTTATTCATTTTATTCTTGCAGAACGAACACGTTCTTTATTTCTCCAATGCTTTCATTAATTCTTTTTTTACGGTATCCACCCCCGGAAAACCGGTGTGTTTTTGAATAACAGCCCCCTCCTTATCAACAATAATATAAGTCGGAACGCCCTGTATGCTGAACTGCTTGCTCAAGTATTTCCATTGAGCCGCCGTTACCCGGTAATGCTCTCCATGAATATCCGGAATTATGTTATCCACGTTTCCTTGGGCGAGTTCTCTCCGGCAATAAAAACATATACAATATCTTTACCTTCAAGATCTTTCTTCATCGGTTTCATCTGTTTCATAGCCATTTTGCAAGGACCGCACCAAGTTGCCCAGAAATCAACCAAAATCACCTTACCCTTAAATTTAGAAATGATGGAATAAAATAAATCTTCATCTTTTACTTCTCCGGATTCATTAACGGTATAACCTTTCTTTTTCTTATTAGCTTCAATCGTTTCCAAAAGACGGTTGTTCATCTTTGTCAGTCTGCCGAGATAATAAGGGTCACTCATCTTCCGTATCTCCTCAAAATCATGTACAGTCAATGGAGTGAAGTCACTGATTTTCTGAGCATATTTCATCATTTTCTGCAAGTCGAAAAAAAGTCCTTGGTCTGTGCCCAAATATCCGGCTATAATCTTTTTCAAAATATAGTCTTGCTGCATAGAACTGAATTCTTTAAACAATTCATCGTATTTTATTCGCAATTCGCCCATTTTTTCCTGATAGACAGATGTTTTTCCGGTATCTGTATCAGCCTTGAACTCACGTATTATCTTAGCATCTTCAGCAGAAACTTTATCGGAAGAGAGAATAAACGCAAATATATCACTCAACTCATCATCCATCTTCACCCTCAGATAGCCCATTCCCCTTACCAAATCAGCATAACCATTGGCATAAAGCATGACAGGCGAGTTCAGTATATTCAACTGCCGGATATAGTCATAGAAATCATCACTCAATTCCGGTTGTTTAAACTTTTGATAAGCTTCACGAACCGGTAATCCACTGCACTGCACATAGCATAGGCTAAATTAGAACTTACACGGGTCAATGTCAAAGTACAAAGCAAATCATTCTGAGCCAATAAAAGCTCCCGGTATGCCTGACTTCTTTTCTTATCGGAACAGATAGCGGATTTGGTTTCTTCATATTTTTTCAACCAATAAGCTTTATACTGACCGGCAGTCATATTATATAAATCATTCATATTCCAATGAACCATTCCCCATACATCCATCAAATGTTCATCATCGGTTATCATTTCATCATTCAAAGCCGCCATGGTACCTGAAAAATAGACTTTCTTTCCACCAGCACGCTTGCCTTTCAACAATTTGCTTTCAGAACGACTCAACTCACGCAAGTTGACAGCCATATCCAATTCACCACCGGGAACCAAAAAGACGTCAAAATAAATATCACGTCCCACAGAAAAACTGACCGTAGTCGGAGCACAAAGTTCAATCTCTGTCCGAAATGTTCCGTCTTCATTCACCTTTATTTCAGTATCCTCAAATTTTGCCGTCAACAAATCACAAATCCTACAAGAAAACGGAAGTGCATAGTGCTTCTCATAGTCTAACAAACGACCGGTTATCACTGATTTGCCATCTTTCAATTCAGCCTTAGGCAACGGTTCAGCGTAATTCAATTTCTGTTTCTTCACATCATCCGATAAATCCAATTCCGGTAATTTACCATCCAAATGGATTCCCCATACCTTGAAACAGTCCTCACAATCGCTCTCAATGAAATCAATCACTTTCACTGTAGGGGGCAATAACGGAAAAATAAGACTAAAAGAAGCTTCACCGCTATCGGGCATCCAAAATTTTTCGCCCAAGGTAATTCCATTACCGGAACGAATCGGATACTTCTCTCCATTATCAGCCAACAAATAACTTTCATTACTTATCTGAATCCAATTATGAGGACGGAAAAAGGCTTTTACATCCAATACGGTTGCCGTATCCGAAACCACCACTCTGTCTATCTCGATAGTAGAAGAGCTACGAGCGATGAAAGGCGGCTGTTTAACCACCCTGTCTTTTGCCTGCAAAAGGCAGCAACTCACCATAGCAAGCAGTAAAATACCAAAGTTTTTCATTGTATCTTTTTTTAAACATACTTACTTATTTCCCAAGTTCCTATCCAAAAGATTCTTTACTTCTTCGTATGCCTTTGTATATCCACGGGCCAAAGTAATACCATCCGGAGAGATTAACATAAGAATGGGAACTCCTGAAAAATAAAGGTCTTTCACTATAAAGCCATTGCCCTCATCCTCTGTGTAAACTGTAGTCCACGGATGGCTTAGCAATCCCTGTACCCGTTCATCTTTCTTAAACTCTTCAGAACTTCCCTGCAACGATTTCAACAAATCATCACGGGTAAATCCCAATACCTCCAAACCTTTTTCATGATATTTTTGATAGAGATCCGTTATTTTAGGATTTACCCAAAAAGTACCAGGACATAATCCCCAATGATAAATCAACACATATTTGCCTTTATAATCAGACAAAGACACCTTCCGGCCGTCTTTATCTGTCACTGTAAACTTCGCTGGCGCAAAGCTACTTCAATATTCTTCAATACAAGCAATTGCTTGTCAAGTATTTGTCCAAAATATGAATTTTGAACCTCTGGAGTAAATTGTGCCAAACGCTCTTTCACATCCTTATAAGTAGCATCAAAAACAAAAGCGGATGCATACATAAAAGCGGCATATTCCATATCGTTCACTTTCAATGCCAGACTATCACGAACAGTCTTCAGCATTAGCGGACGATGATATTCATTATACATTTGCCCGTATTTTGCCACACTATCATTTTGCTTTGTATCCTGATATTTCAGTATCTGACTGAAGATATCAATCATTTCAGTATTGGAAGACGCAGTCAGGCTATCATACCTAGCCACCAACGAATTGTCATAAAAACCACCCGAATGACGAACCGCACCCAAGTAATCCAAAGACCCTTCCAGTTTTATATCATCACCTACGCGAGCTATAATCTCAGCTCCGCGAATACAACTCCGTAACGGTTCACCCACTTTAGCTGATGCGTCAATAAATAAAAAGTAGTATGTTCCATAGGAATAAAAGCCGAGAAAATCCCCTCCTTTTCCACCAATATGGTATCTGTCCCGTCTTCTTTCCAATCGGGTAATAAAAAAGTTTTAAGAAAAAGAGTATCTCCAACCTGAAGCCCTTCCAAATGACCGGATAGTTTAAAGCCATCGGTCTGCATAGTTTGCCGGCATGACACTAGAGCCACTGCAAAGAGTGCCAAAGCTAAAATTTTCTTCATATATTCTTACTTTTATATAAATGACTTCCGTTATTTTGCATGACGAAGTGCCAACGTATCTTTTTTCTCTACAGGAAATGACTTTGTCGGAATATCACCTCTAAAGAAACCTTCCTCCTTTATTTTTTTGACACGTTTCCATGCCTGCTGGTAAAGTGTTATGCGGTCTTCCACCGGGTTCCCGTTTTCGTCCAAGGCATAACGCTGATCTTCGGGAACTGTAGCCATGTATTTCCTATAATAGCGAATGGCATTCTTCTCATCTTCTTTCCAATCATAGAGACAGGCTATTTTATAAAGAATGGAGTTTTTCTTTGTATAAATATATAACTTCTCCAAGGCTTCCACCTCTTTCTTTGTATCCCCCGCATAATCGTAACATTCTACCAACCCGTCATAAAGACGTACCATCATACTATCAGAAGGAACGGCTATGCGGAAGGCTTCTTCCATATATTCCACACCCTCCTTTTTCCAGGAAGTGCGTGCCGAAGCTTTTGCCAGATAATAGAGCACATTCACATCCATCGGATTTTTTTGATAAGCTTCTTTCAGATTATCGTATGCACCGTAAAACCAGTTATCCCATAATGGGATACACCTAAATAGTAAAGAGTGAGAAAACTACGATCACCCAGTTCTTTTAATGACTCATAGCGTTTTACCGCCGTTCCGTACTCTTTCAGCATACAATAAGCCTTCGCATTCTGGCGGTTCACATCTATATTGGTGGTATCGGACAAACGATAAACTTCCGTCACATCAACAGCATCTTTAAACTGCTGATTGTTATTAAAAATACCGGCAATGCGTGCCACCGTCTGGGCATCCAACGAATCACGCCGATAGGCTATGTTATAACTGAGGAAGGCACTGGCGGCATCCTGCAATCCCTCGTATGCCTGTCCCAGATACTTGTATCCGGTGGCCGACAAGGAATCGCGTTCCAACCAGCCATGACAAGCCGTACGCGCTTCTTCATAATCTTCGGAAGCTAATAAAGAGCGTATGAACTGCAACCGGAAAAATTTATTTTCCGGTTGCAAATTCATTGCCTTCTGATAACAGTTGGCCGCCCGACGGGAGTTACCCGTCAATTTGTAACACTCGGCAAGGTCGATCAAAACTTTTGTGTTTGTGCTGTCTTTCAAGATAAGAGAGTTCAATACCCCTATGGCTTCCGGATAACGGTTCATCGCTTTCAGCGCCTGAGCTTGGTAATCAGCAACAAAGAATCCTGACAATCGGGTTCAATCAGCGTAACTACTGTCTCATAATCATAATTATCCATTGCCTGACGAATTCCATCATTCACCTGGGCAAACAACGAAACGGGGAGCATACATAGCAGCAGTGTTACAAATTTTTTCATATCTTTATTCTTATTGTTTCTTTGTGGTAATCAATATCACGCCATTCTTGGCTTTGGCTCCATAAATGGCAGTACCTGCCGCATCCTTCAACACCGAAATAGATTCAATGTCCGAAGCATTCATTTTTTCCATTTGACTATAAGGCTTTTCTATCCCATCAACTATAAGCAATGGTTTCTCCTTCCAATCTTTCAACGAAAAAGTTTCCTTACCTATCCGCAATGGATTTTCTTGAAAACAGTGTCTGTCTTCAACTCCAAATGACGTGCTTCATTTGATTTGATATCTTTACCGTCTAGTCTGAAAGTGACGGGAACCGTATATTTCACACGCACAGGCTGACCTTTCTGCATACCTGGTTTCCATTTCGGCATAATGGAAATGACTCGAATAGCCTCACCGTCCAAATCCGGATCAATGCTCCTGACAACTTTGGGATTGGCTATATTACCATCTTTCTCAACTACAAATTGTACAATAACCTTTCCCTGTACTCCAGCTTTCTGAGCCTCCACTGGATATTTGATATTCTTCCCCAAGAATTTCAAACATTCTCCCATACCACCCGGAAACTCAGGCATCTCTTCAACAACCTGAAAAACCGGAATTTCATCAGAAGCTTCTTCACCACCTCCATAACCTACTACAACCACTTCCTGTGTCTTAGTTGTGATTTCTCCCTCCAAATACACTTTTAAAGATTTAATTTTTCCAATAAGTTTCTCTGTAATAGTCAATTCCTTTGTTTTCATATTTATATATGAAACACTCAAAGTAGCCCCAACAGGCATTGATATAACAAAATTTCCATCTAAATCAGTGATCGTACCCGAAGTGTACCTTTGATAATCACACTAGCACCTACAACCGGAGCGTTTGTACTTTTTTCTAATACCTGCCCTTGCACTTTTATTTCCTTTGCAGGATGTTTTTCGGGACTTTTAACCTCTTCGGTTTCATAATTGCCGTTAAATCATTAACTTTGACGGCTGAAATCTCATCTAACTCACTAGAGATTTCGGGGCGGGCAAAGGCTGCCACGGCAATGGCTGCCAATGGAAGCACATACAGGTACTTGAGTCGTGCCCACGGATTGGATTTCTTTTTTAACATCATAGTAATACGTTTTTTAAGTGAACTGTGATTGAAGCTGTTGGCCATAGAGTAGAGCCTTGTGCCGACAGCTTTTTTTATTAATAACAACTGATATTTCTTTGCATCAATACCTTGTGCAATCACGCTTTCGTCCGCTTCGAACTCGTGTATGTTCTGTAGTTCCTGTTTCAATAACCAGGAGGCAGGATTGAACCATTGGAAAAAGATGCAGATATCCGCTATAAGTAAATCTATGGAATGTCTCTTCCGTATATGGGCATATTCATGCGTCAGTATTTCCTCACCGTTTTCCTTCAGGTCTTTCTCAGAGATCATTACAAACTTCATCCAACTGAAAGGTGCGATTTTTTTCTGATGGGTAATCAGCGTGATGCCATTTTCCTGACGGACAAGGGTGCTACCCTTTATCAGCCTCAGCATACGGGTCAGCGACCATACATTACGTAAAAAGAAGAATACAATACCCAACAAATAAACCATCAGCAACACTTCACGCCATGTAATGGCAGATACGGGAGCAGCTTCTACAGTAGCAGTCCGATTAAGATCAGCATAAGCAGAAGTTCTTCCCAAGTCAGCAATTGTTGACTGACTTCCATCGGTTCTTTCATGGTCACTTCCGCAAAAGGAATGGCACAGGACAATATCAGTATTCCCAACAAGGCAATACGGTTGAAACGATGGAATGTCTCACGGCTCAGCAACAGGCGGTAAAATAAATAAAATACCGCCAGACAAACTGCCGACTTTACAATATATACAAAAAATGCTCCCATAGTATGTATCTTTAATTATTCTCTTTATCCGGATTATTCATGCGCCTTTTCCACATCCCGGATAAGCTGCTTCAATTCATCCAAAGAAATCTCCTCCTCCTTCACCAGTGAAGAAACCGCTCCTAAATAAGAGTTATTGAAATATTTACTGATAACCCCTTTCAACGTCTTCTTCTTAAAATCATCACAGCTTACCACCGCATAATACTGATAGGTATTTCCAAATACCTCATGACTGAGAAACCCCTTTTCCTCCAATCCTCTCACAATGGTAGACAGAGTATTGAAATGCGGACGCGGTTCATCATAAAAATCAAGTAACTGTTTTACAAACAACGGGCCTTTTTCCCAAAAATAACCCATAATTTCTTCTTCCTTTGCTGTCAACATTTTCATAATCTTTCTTTTGATTATCACAAAGAACTAAAACTTTTAGTTATAAAACTAATTTTCATAGTTAAAGTAAACTAAACGCTTTAGTTACCTGCTGTAAAACAGTATATCCCGTTTTCACCTGCTGATGCAAACGGGATATACTTATCACAAATAATCCACCTATAAGGAGACTACAGATCTCTATATACTTATACTTCCCTGAACAATCTATTATTCGTCAATGACCGGTTTATTTTCCGTCAGCCTTTTCAAACGGAGAAGTGCCTCCATATAATAATAATCAGCATAAATGATGGATGCATCAATCTCTGATCCGGCAGGCAAGTGTCCTGTGGAATGAAGCAGGAAAGCAGGTTTACTTTTACCACACTGGTATTTGTCGGAACTCAGGCTGGTCAGCATTTTTACAGCCGCCTGTTTATATTCCAATGCTTTTTCAGCCGGCAGATAACCGGACAATTCTAATAAAGCAGAAGCTACCACACAAGCAGCAGAAGCATCCCGGGGAGCATCAGGAATGGACGGATCATTAAAATCCCAATAAGGAACATAGTCTTCGGCAGATTTTTCAGATATACATCCGTTACCTTTTGTACAAAATCGAGGTAACGGACATCTTTTGTTTCCCGATAAACGACTGTATAACCATAGATAGCCCATGCCTGACCACGAGCCCACATACTGTCATCCGAATAACCTTGATGGGTCACTCCCTTGATAAATTCACCTGTCAGGGTATCATACACTGTTACATGATAAGAGGTATAATCCGGACGAAAATGATATTTCATCGTCTTATCCGCATGAGCCACGGCAATGTCAAACAAATAAGGATTACCTCCATTCTTGGCTGCCCAGAAAAGCATTTCCAGATTGATCATATTGTCCATGATGGTATTATGACCGCCAAACATTTTCACATTGCGAGGCCATGAAAGCATAGTACCTACACGGGGATTGAACAATGCTGATAACGAATCAGCCGTATTGATTATAACTTGCTTATATTCCGGATTACCGGTCAGACGATAACCATTACCATAGCTACAAAAAAACCAAAAAACCCAAATCATGATCGTATGCAGGAATCTCCGAGAGAAATTTCAAAGAAGCAGTAAACTTTTCGGCCTCTTCCTTTATTTTCGGATCTTGTGTATATTCATAATCATACCACAAGATGCCCGGCCAAAAACCTCCGCACCATTCTTCCTTACTCACTTTACGATAGTTCCAGTCATACTGGCCATCCATTATGTTACGAGGCATCATAGTGTAATCTACCTCCCGCCCTTTTCCATGCATAACCTCCAAAGTACGATGTACCTGGCGATCACAATATTCCAAAGCCTGTTCACCTCCAGTTTGTTGTCTACTTCAGTACAGGCTGAAAGCAGACATAACCCTATACCTACTAATAGATTTTTTGTATTCATAATTATCCTTTCTTTTTTTACTTATCGATACGAAACCAGTCGGCATCTACCCAACCTCTTTCCTTGCCATAAGGAGCTGTGCTGAATAATCCTACTTTCGCTCCTATCCACTTACCTTGACGAGCAGTAAAAGGCACACCGGCCAATGTATATTTCCTGCCGTCCAGACTGTAGCTGAAATAACAGATACCTCCCCCAGTTACTTTCACCTGCAAATAAATATCACGCTCATAATTGGAATAGAGCCCGGCTCCGAACCGGCGGCTTACAGGTAATTCCGCAAGATGGGTCACTGTTTCAGGAGACCGTTGCTCCGCATCCTTGCAGACCACTTGATTCAATATAAACTTATCACCTTCTTTTACTACACCCAGATAGCCATAATCCCACCCCATCACTATCAGTCCGGACTGCTGTCCGTCCGCTTTCGCAGAAACTTTCAGTTTGGCAGTCGCCGTAAATTCTTCGGCAGGGAATTTTTGTAACAAGAGATTCGGCACCTCCCAAAAAATTACAAAATCCTTGGACAAAATATGTCCATATATACGAATGTAACCCAAATCAGAGGTAAAGCCAAACGTATCCTGATAATTGGCATGCCATTCCCATTGCAAGCCCAATTGCCTTGTGTTGAATTCATCACTCTCAATCGGTGTCTCTATAGGATAAATCCTGCCTACATCCGGTTTTTTATAGCGTTTTACAGGTTCGCCGCATCCATCACCGTCCTTGTCCTCCCCAATTACGGCCAATCATTTTCCCACTTCACAGGATTCAAGTGCAAGACTCTGCCATACATGGCTTTATCTTGAAAATTGATAAACCAAGACTCGCCTGTACAGGTTTCCACCCATCCCCCTGATGAGGCCATTTATGTCCGTATCTCCTTGGGCCATAACAATTTTTGACTCGTATGGGCCATACACATTGCGAGAGCGAAGTGCCAATTGCCAACCCGTCACCACCCCTCCGGCTGGTGCCAGGATGTAATAATATCCGTTGCGTTTATAAAACTTAGGTCCCTCTATAGTATGATTTACACCATCATTGCCATCAAAAACCAATACAGGTTCACTAATAACTTTTGTACCTTCCGCATTCATCTCACAAACCGTAATCACACTATTGAATGCGGCGCGACTGCCCGCCCACGCATGTACCAAATACACTTTTCCATCCTCATCCCACAACGGAGTAGGATCTATCATTCCTTTCCCAGCCTTTACCAAGACCGGTTTTTCCCATTCACCCAGCGGATCTTTGGTCTTTACCATGAAAATACCCCAGTCGGGATCTCCCCAATAGATAAAAAACTCACCGTTGTGGTAACGGATAGAAGGAGCCCATACCCCTTTTCCATGTTGAGGAGCGTTAAAGAAAATGGTCGGCTCTATCTCCTTCAAGCATAGTTTGTCCAAACGCCAGTTCACCAAATCCTTTGAATGAAGAATGGGCAATCCCGGGGTACAGCCAAAACTGGAAGCGGTCATATAAAAATCATCACCTACGGCACAAACATCCGGGTCAGAGTAATCCGCATGAATAATCGGATTAATATACGTACCGTCCTTCTGATCGGACACCCATACCTTCGATACATACTGAGCATCTGCCTGTTGCCATGCACCGCATACTAAAGCTACTATAATCACTATTTTTTTCATTCTTACCTATTATAAAAATGCCCTGAAACAATCATTCTTACCTTAAAAAACATACCCCTTTAAACTTAAAAAATCACCTAACCTTCATTTGTTAACCTAATCTGTCTATAATACGGACAAGAAAACCAATACACTCAACGAAAGTGGTTATTTTTATAATACTTGTCCTTTATACTTTTTATATTCTTTTATTTCCTGATCCGTCACTGGCACGAGTTGTATGGCCGCACCGCTCCTGGCTTCAATGCAAACTGCATGATTTGAGAGGAATCCACCAACAGACGGGTACATTTCACCTGAGTACGAGTCTTTATTTTATCTCCCCCATCCGTATAAATACGGGCCAGATAGGTCTTTCCCTTATCTAAAAATGAAAGATTTACCGATTGAGCAGAACCTTCATTATTAGTCAAAGCTCCTACAAACCACTCATTACCCTTGCGACGCGCCATAGTTATATGCTTACCCGGAGCACCTTCCAATACTTTTGTATCATCAAATACGGTTTGCAGATTCTCGAACCATTCTATTTCGGGCTCCCCTTGATAAAATGAGGGGCGGTCATACCAGAAAATAGTTTGTAAAGGACTGTAAAAAATCAATGAAGCCGCCAACTGATGAGCATGGGTGTTCTTCAGACGTTTGTCGAAATAACAGATGGTATAATCCGCCGCTCCATTAATCATACGGGTAAAAGGCAGAATCGTATTATGCGTAGCGTCGGGAAATTCCTCATTCCCCGTATCCCTTCCTGAGTGAGCAAGTTAGGATAAGTACGGCTGAAACCGGATGGACGGAACTCATCATGAATATTAATCAACAATTTGTTTTCGGCAGCCAGACGAACCATATCATGCAGCCAAGTAGCCCAACGATGACTGGCATACTGTACGAAACCGGATTTCACACCTACAACTCCCCACTTATGCAGCAATGGAAAAAGCTCACGCATCTGTTTCATCAGGGCATGCTGATTGACATACACCCATACACCTACCCCTTTTCTTTACCGTATGCGATGACACGCGGCATGTCCAGTTTGGAAACCACCTTTGTGGCATCTCCGTCATGAGAAGTACAAGGCATATACCATTGCCAGTCGAACAACATATAAGGAATATGATGGGCGGCACAGAAATCAATTGTGGCTATGGCCCCTTCGGTGGTAATAGTCGTTTCACGCATAATCTTTCCGGGCCTGATCCAGTCCGTATCGGTTATCTCACAAGGAGGATTCAGATTCTGGATGATATCATTGTGTTCCAGCAATTCTCCCGGTTTATCGGCTGCCATGATAACTTTCCATGGGGTGGCGTAATAAGTGACAATATCCACAGGACTGTACATGACCGAAGTCAGTGTATTCTGTTTAGTCGGAGAAGCTACCAATTTAGTAAGACACCAGTCATCTACATCGGCATCAGTCAAAGCCACCCACAGCCCGTTGGAAAGTTCCACAGTCAAAGCCCGTTCCACCGGCTGTTTAATATCGTTAATGGCAAGGTGCTCAAAAGGCGCTTGCGCCCATTGCTCCGCCACGCCATCGCACCGGGGGAAAATGTATATTCAGTCAGATCCCCCACCACTTTATGAAAAATGGCCTGTGGATGTTCAGGGAAAAAATAACGGAAAGCGATGCCTTCATCGTACGCGCGCACTTCAATATTCAAACGATAATTGGAACCGTCTTTTTTGGAAAGATACATGATTGCCTCATTATACGCCTCGCGAACCGTACTACGTTCTCCATACAGAGGATGCCAAGACTTGTTGACAGCAGCTGATAGATCACACTATCCACCTCCAAATTATCCATCCAACATTTTACCTGATTTATTTTACGGGCAAGCGCCAGTTCCCAAGTACGGTTATCCAGCTGAAGACCGGCACGGGAGCTTCCGATAACCTCTCTGCCTCTATACTTCACCTGATATACTATTTCATTTACCGAAGAAGAAATTTTCTCCTGCCTGAACATTACTTCATGAACTCCCTCCGGGGACGTCAACTTCAATTCTTTAGAATGACCTGCATAAAGCGAAGCCGTACAGGTCAACGCATATGCTATGAGTATTATTTTTTTCATAATGATTACTTTTTAATTAGTAGTACGGATGAATCGGAAAACTCACTCAACGAAAAGAAAAATAAAATCTATAGGATAAAACAATTCACCGCAGAGACATTCAGCATTAGTCCCTGCGGTGAATAAGGATGCACAAAAAATTATAATTTTGATTGTAACCTTCATTCAGTTCTTTGGTTTCTTTTCCTATTTTCACCCGTACAGGACCGGTTGCTGAATAGTACCAAACACCATGCTGCATATAGATTGCAGCATATACGTCATGATCCGATTCTAAAACAAAGTTACCTTTCTTTAGTGAACGGCCACAGCCAAGATACATCAGTTGAATCTGACCTTCTTTTTCTCTTATCAATCCTAACCCGCCACAGAATGAAACACGTTTGGAAGGATGATGAGCCTGCATGTCCGTCGCACTGAACAGATAATCCGCATATCCGTCCGCCGTATTCACCTTCACCCCGGTACAGCCATCATCTCCCTGCAAGGCTTCTACACCGAGCACATTCGGACCACTCTTTTTATACGCTTCATAAACAGAAACAAAAGGATGAGTATGAGCATTATTACCTTCCTGACGGACAATCAAAGCAGGAGTCGGCATAGGAGCATACAAATATCGCCGGGAGTCAACCCTTTATTCATTGTAGTCGGGGGAGCATCCACCTGATAAATTTCACGTCCCTCACCTCCTGTCATCCATAAACGCGCCGTTATATCTTCGGGCATACTCCATGAAGCGATGAAATTCTGGTTATAATCGGATTTATGCAGATTGGAAAACCAATGATATCCTTCATGCCACGTTTTGTCAAACTTCTCCAAAGCCTCACCGGGAAGCTTGTTCCCTTCCGAATCAGTGATTTCCATCGAAGTACCTACATGATGGAACAAATAATCATTATCCGCCCTGTCCGACCGGAAAATATCCACATAATAACCACTATTCCCCGAAGTACGGACCATAGCGACCATTCTTCTTTTCTCACCGGCAGACACATCGGCAAAGTTGAGGTAAGGAGTTAATTCTCTATCATTTACGAATTCTCCCTCCTTCACCATAGGTTCCATAGCATGAATAGTGATATCTCCTTCCGTATATCCGGGTAAAACCGTATTAGAACCTGTAGGAGACTGATGATATCCATGATCTTTGCTCCAATAGGACTCATAAGCCGCTGCATCCGGAGCCAACGCATAACCATACGCATAGAATTGTAAAGCCAACCCGTTCGGAGTGAGATGGTATCCTTTTTTACCACCATACAGAGTGAACATCATTTTATAATCTCCCTCCCAGTTCTTCATTGTAATAAAACGATGATGGGGAGAATAAGACGCACGCTCATTACTCTCTGCACGTACAGACGGGATGGTAGCTGTATAGGTACAAAGCCCTGTCCAACCGGCATTATTTCTGGAGTATTTCTTTTGAGAAATCCCTTTGTTCAAGCACTTGCCACTTTTTCCACCCCCTCCTTATTATCTGTTCCGGTATAATAAGTCAGCAGATTTCAAACGTCTGAAAATTAGCACTTCCCCCACGTGAATCACCGAACACCACCATATTGGCTGCATCGTCCATCCAAGGAAATACAGCCATTGCAGCTTTCTGCAAAATGGGGTTACCGGCTATGATATCTATCCCGGCACGTTTCAAGGGAGCCGCCCAATCAAGCAATGACTGCACTGTACCGAATGAATAACCGGGAGATTCCGGCCACAGCCCTGTCACCCGATCGTAAGTTTTCAATATATCGGGAATGGCATCATGATAGGGAGTAGATCCGTTCACCAGCAGATTCAAATAATACTCTTTTCCTTTACCGTCAGCATAAGCCTCATTATGATCGAGCACCAACATAGGACGCAGCATTATATTCCACCCGTTCACATTCCAGTTACCCGATTTGCCACCGCGTACCAGCCCTATATTGATAAAACGCTTAAAGACTTCGGCAGCTACCGTTTTTGTATCTTTCCCAATTGCTTTCAGATGAGCATGAGGATGCCGTATCAAATAATCGAAAGCAAAATCATACGCCATTGCCGCATGCATTACCAAATCATCATGTATCTGTTCGTAATCATAATAGCCGCAAATACCTCCCGGTTCCCAACCACCGACACTGCCACACGACTTTTCAGGGTCCAAAATAGGATTCATATAATACGTCCCTACCAACCACACATTAAATATATCTGTGGCAAAACGGGCAAACTTCTCTTCTCCTGTCACCCAATAAACAAAAGCGGCATTTCTGCTAATGTCAAGATCTCGACATTATTCCCCCGTATCATGTGCCCGCTTTCCTTATAAGGCACTTTGACCGAAGGCTCCGAAGGATTTAATTTATTAATTCCCCACATATCACCTGTTTCATTATAAGGAGTGCGGTCCTCCAGCGGAACATTGACATACTTATTCCAAGTACGCATTCCCGGCATTCTTACAGTGGGAACAGGAGCATTCCCCTCTCCATAGTCCCAATTCTGTTTTTTCAAATAGCATTGGTATAACGCTCTCCATCTTTCCAATACATGGCCAGCCGGGAAGTTATCCATTCGGGATCAGTCTGATGACGATCCACATATTTTTCCACTTTGGAGCGGATAGCTGCAAAGGCTTCCCCAGCCCAAGGCTCATTTTTCACTTTTTGCAGAACAGACGCTCTATCCGCCGGAGAAACATATACACAAGGGTGTTGCTGCGCCTGAACAGCCGACATACACCCTATCCATAAAATAAAGGTTACTAAAATATTTTTCATACTCATTTATTGATTTACTATCTTGGTTACCGTTTCAGACAGGACAGGACTGCCATAAAAAGAAGAGAAGCCGTCTTTTTTATTAGCTCCTCCCTGTACGTGAGCTATAAAGAAACCATACACGCTATCACGTTTATTTATCCACGGGTAAGCACCAGCCCATCCGGGAGAACTAATCTGATAAGCTTCTCCTGTAGTCTCATCAACCAGTTCACGCCATTCACCTAATCCATAGATACCAGTGTGGTGCTGTCCTAACGCTTTCTCAACATACTCACCAGGAGCAACAACAGCATTCCGTACCTGATCTGCCTGCATAGTTTGAACTGTTTCCGGTTTCAATATCTCTTTGTTCCCGAAACGTCCGTTATGATAAATCATTTTCAAGAAACGGATATAATCATTCAGCGTGGTACACAATCCACCTCCCAACATAGGAGCATGTCCCCCGTCAGTATTAACCGGAGTAAAATGAGAGCCAGTCATTTCCAAAGGAACGGCAATTAATTTCTGAAATAAAAATTCAAACTCTTCCCCCATAGCTACTTCGGCCATACGTCCGGCTATTTGCATGGCCAATCCTCCATATTCAAATCGAATTCCCGGTGCAAAAACAGTATCCAAAGGCAATATCTCTGTGACAGCCGAATCCAAATGATTGTAATTGTCCACCCGGGGAGCAGGCAGGTAAGGACGTACACCGGAAGTATGAGAGAGTAATTGACGCAAAAGGATATCGCCTTTCGCATCGCCCCTGAACTGCGGTAACCACTTCTCTACAGGATCATCCCAACTCAAATCCGTCCGGTCCACTACCGCACCAATTACGGCAGCAGCCACCCACTTGCCGGCAGAAGCGACATACACTTTTGTATCTCCGGTGAAAGAGCCATACGTCTTTTCAAACAACACTGAATCATTCTTTATCACACATATTGCTCCCCCCGGATAGTATCCCTTATCCATCCAGGTACTGATTATGGAATCCAAAGGGGTAAAATCATAAGTTACATTCTGTTTACCTTGCCGTAAACAAGAAGTCACAACCAAGCCAACAGCCAATATCAAATAAAAACGAATCCTCTATTCATATTCTATATCATTTGATTAGTCAAACCATATATAAATACGAATCAAAGGATTCATTTACTCATCTAATAATGAAATTTATTCTTTCTCCAAATCCCAATATACCACATAACGCTGCCGATGAATATTGTACAACGGTTCTATCACATCTCCTTGCGAAGTCGTAAACTTTAATTCCGTACCGACACGCTGTACACTGCGTTCAGGATGCTTGACATCGAGTTTTAACGTAGTGCGAAGTCCTGCAGGGATATGATAATCATACGTATAATAATCATTGTACAAAGCAGGATTGGAATCGGGCGCAGGTGCCTGCATTCCTTCTGTTCCCCGCTTACCGGCCAACACTACCGGACCATAAACCAACGCTCCTTTTTGAGGATTATCCGGGGTCGTTTCCACACGGAGACACATAGGATAATCAGCCGTAATACGGTCACCGTCTTTCCATAGACGAGTAATGGCAATATATGAACCTGGCTTCTGTTTCACCGCTATCTTTTGCCATTCACAAACACTTTCACTCCCTTGCTCCATGAAGGATAACGAAGATAAACCGTAGTCTCTACAGGATTTTGGGCTCTTATGGTCAGAACAGTGGTCTCCTCTGCCGGAAAATCCGTTTCCTGCCGGAGAGTCAATCCTTTCTCGCGCCAATTAACCACCGAGGGGATAAAAAGATTCACATAAATGCCTTTGTCATTGTGATAATAAATAGCTTCTCCATATTTAGCATGGTTCTCAAAACCGCTTCCCACACAACACCAGAAAGAATTTTCTTTCGTACTATACACCTTATGCGAGCCTGAAAGCAAGGGCAGGAAATATGTTACCATACCGGTCTGAGGATCTTGCTGTCCCAAAATATGGTTGTAAAGGGCCCGTTCATAATAATCCGCAATGGCAGCATCGGCTGTCCAGCAGAACAAATGACGGGACAGTTCCAACATATTATAGGTACAACACGTTTCCCCAGTATAACCTGACACATGCTTGGAGAACCGGGCCGGGTCAAAATAATGTTCCTTGTCACTACTGCATCCAGGGGCAAATGTATGATGGTCTATCATAGTATGCCAAAAGAAATCGGATAACTTTCTGCTGTTCTCATCCTCTGTCAATTCATAATTGCGAGCTTCGGCTATCACTTTCGGAATGAATGTATTGGTATGTTTAGTACCCAAATCATCACGTAGTTCCTTTAACGGATCAATCACTTCATTATGGTAAAAGAATTGAGCCAGCCACCGATGACGTTCGTCCCCGGTTATCGCATACAAATTATAAAAGGACTCATTCACTCCACCAAATTCATTCCGTATCATTTTTTGACGTGTAGTCTCATCCAAAGGTTTGAGTTTATGATATGCCCAGTCGGCCATACGAACAACAACCTCCAAAGCTTTCTGATTGTCACTGTAAAGATACTGGTCTATCAATCCAGAGAAAAGCTTATGAAGCGTGTACCACGGTGCCCATACACTGGTGCCACGGATATTCCGATTGATCAATTCTTCAGGATAAGCGCTCAGATAGCCGTTACCCAATGCGGTTTGTACCTCCGCCAGGCCATTCACCAGACTATCCCCTTTTTGTTTGAACTGTTCACTGCCGGTTGCCGCATACATCAAGCCGTAGGCAGAAAGCAAGTGCCTGTGGTGTGTCCACGCAATTCACAGTCCAAGGACTCCCATCCACCTAACTTCTTTACTGTCATATAACCACCTTCACGACCTGCAAACACGCCAGCATTGGTACGGAAACTATGTAACAGCCTGTCCACCTCTATAGAAGCCATCCATACAGAGTCACGCATCATATTTTCACGAAAACGGCTTGGAAGCAAACGAACATCTTTCAAATCAAAACTCTTGACTTTCATCGGAGCCACGGTTTCTCTCTTCAACTTTCCGGCATGTTGGCGGGATAAACAGACTGGGCCGTCAAAGCACCCGACATAGCCAATAACCCGGCTACAACTAAAATTTTCTTCTTCATTGTCTTTTTCTAATTAGTTCCTCAATCGACATTCAAACTTACTACATAATACGATAAAAGAGAGAAAAACACTCAATGCTTTTCTCTCTTTTCATAAATAGGTCCAACTATAAAACAGTTTTTTATCTACTTTATCTTTATTCCTTCGATATATTCATTCGTGATAAAACCCTTTAAATCCTTTATCTTCTCTCCATTAACCACCACATTTTCAAACGTAATATTCCGCACCATCCTTTCTTTATCCAGCCCTTTTATCAACGAAGGATTCTCGCCTACTCCGTTATAAGTAATATTACGGAAAGTTACTCCATCAATGCTCTGTCCGGGCTGTTTGTCATATTTAGGATTGAAACGAATGTTGATATGGAACAATTTTCCTTCTTGAATACTTTCTACCCGAATATCCTCAAATAAAATATTCTTCACCCTGTTTCTATCACCGGCATCTATAGCCATACATCCCTGATAAGGCACATCATCTTCATCATGTTCCAAAATATCAATATTCCGAAAAATCAAATTTTCAATGGTCTCACCTGTCAAGGACTCCGGATCACCATGATCACCTACATTGATAGGATGAGCAATATCCGCCCAAAGAATGGAATTCTGTACAGTGATATTATCCGAACCGCCCCACCAGTTCCAACGATGATTATATAAAGCAATGCAGTCATCACTATTACGCATAAACACATTGTCTATCAATACATCGTGACAGCACATCATGTCAATGCCATCACTCCAACCTTTGCAACTAAAAGATTTCAAATTTCTGATTGTCACCCCTACAGCACCTCCTCCGAATACCGTGTAATGATCCGGATTGATCACCGTTATGCCATCCACCACTACATTTTTAGAATCTGTTATTTCAATGCCACGAATAGGATGATCCAAGATACCTCTACCCACAATACGTACATTTTCGGCTTTATCCACCCATAGTTTTGCTTTCACAACTGCTCCCGGAGCCAAATAAACCGTCGTATTACTTGGTATCCTTATCTGATTGTTTGGCAAATCTTTAGGTCGATGCACTCCCGGCCCAAAATACATCACTCCTTTCTCTTCTTTCGAGTAAGTCTCCGTTTCCATCGGATTGGCAAACACATGAAGGTTATGCAACCTATCCCCATTAAACTCCACAGAAAGATATCGGGGTTTATCAAGCATAAATGTAATCACATTCTTATATTGTACATAGCGTATATCATTTACCTGCGGACGAATATCTACCTCATGAATCGTTCCATTATTCTTTTTTACCATTACCTCCACAGGACTGCCCATATCAAACTGTACCATCGAAGCATCTTGTACCCTATCATATCCACCTGCACATTATATTCAAACAGGTCTTTCCATTCACCCCCCGGAACACGGACACGGACTGTATAATCATCATTATGAGGCATACCTGTTTTCAATCCTTCGGGATAAGTCACCAACTGAGCCTGTGCAACCGCACAACACACCATAAGACAAAAGGCTAATAACTTTTTCATTTTTATGCTTTTCTTTTTAAATACGTTTGATAAGCATTTTCCACTCAAAAATAAAAGCCTATTAACCATTTTCTCATCAACAATGATCTTATCTTCTAGAATTTATTCCGTTCCACCTCTTTTCCTTCCTGAAAGAATACCACTTCATACGATGCGTTATCATCTGATAGTAACATATCCGAATCAAACATCAGACACTCAATCTCATAAGGTTGCAATGTTTTCAAAGCAATCCTTCCCTGGCTGGAACCGTTGCATATCACCTCAACTTCCGTCGGTTCCGATGCAGACAAACCAAAGTTCTGTATCTCTACCTTCAACCCACCTTTTTCTTTATCAAACAGAGGGCGACGGGCGGAGAGCAGAGCCGGCCGATAATTCACGTATGGCAAACGGGCATAACCATACAACATATTCCCTTTTTTATCTTTACCTATCATTTTAGGAGCAAATTCATCCGAAGTGATGCCACTGCCCTTCGCTTTAAAGACCACAATCAAATCTTTGCCCGAAACCTTGGTCTTCACAGGCTTGCAACCACGTCCAAAATTCACTTCGGTAAATGAACCGAATCGCAACGACTTTACATCCACATCTGTCTGCGGATTAAAACCTGATTCGGCAGCAATCTTTACCTCAATGGTACGAGTAGACGGAGTGATCTCTTCTTCATTCAAAACAGACAATAGCATTCCTTTATTCAGAGGAATACTTATATTTTTGGAACTATGTTTATCGTTAGGCAGATCGTTCCATTTAATGGTATCAATCACGGCAAAATTCATTTGGACAGCACGCCCCTTCTCATCCTGAAAAACTTTAGGGCGCTCATATTTAAACCAATGTTCCACCGCTCCATCCTTATGGAATGATACACCCGGCACGTATGCTTCCCCTTGTTCTGT
>ENA-OQDD01000310-OQDD01000310.1-human-gut-metagenome-genome-assembly--contig:-NODE-310-length-20703-cov-2.760206_pt1 | contig 20703 bp, 21 predicted proteins | sample MGYA00242507_ERZ504598 | MGnify/ENA primary metagenome ERZ504598 (study PRJEB26092, sample SAMD00036318) | human gut metagenome | host: Homo sapiens | study: EMG produced TPA metagenomics assembly of...
ATGCGCGGCGAACCAGACCGCGGCAGCGGATCAGGCCCCGGCCCGGCGAGCAACGCGACCATCAGGCATCCTCCGACATGCTGCCCAACGCTACGCCGGGAGGCCTGGCCGGACTGGTGGAGATCGTATACGATCACGCGCAGGGCATCGATCTGGCCGATCTGGCCGCCGAGCTGTCATTCGAGGTGGACGACCTGTTCCCGCTGATCGACGCCGGAACCATGCTGGGATTGCTGACCGTCGAGAACGGACACGTGACATTGACCGAGCTCGGACGCCAGTGGAGGCAGGCGGACATTCTGACAAGCAAGACGATGTTCGCCGCCATGCTGCAAGACAAGGCACCGCTGGTGCGCATCATCGACCGAGCGGTCCGTCACAGCGAACACGGCCGCCTGCGCGGCGAGCTCATCGTCGACCTGTTGAGGGCCCGTCATACGGACGCGGAGGCGGAGCGCCAGTTCAACATCGCCATGACGTGGGGTCGATACGGAGAACTGTTCGACTACGACGCCGATGATGACATCATCACCGTCGACGCCGCCAACCCGGCAAACGCCACCCGACCGGCCGAGGAAGCCAGCGAAACGGACTGAGTTGGCCCGTCTCAGCCAACTGCCGCAATGGAAACAACGATCAACCCGACAGCGGAACGGACCGCCCCGAATCGCCAAGGAGGAATCATGAACACGCTACGACTGATACGCTCGCGCGGCGAGCGCCACGCCAGCATCACCCAGCGACTGAATTTCGCCGCCCATGCCACGCCAGAGGCACGCTCGCCTTGGTGTATGCGCACGAATCCGGCTTGGAACCCGACGAGGTTCGCCGAGCGCGTCGGGCTTACGGCGGCAACACCATACCGGCGCGCCGGTGACCGCAGGCATCATCCTGCTCATGGTGGTGGTGTCCGGTCTGATCCGATACGTGCACGACTCCCGAAGCTCGCATGCTGCGACGGCGCTGGCCACCATGGTGAGTACCACGGCTACGGTGCGGCGGGTCGGTGCCGGCGAGCGGCAGATTCCGTCCGAAGAGCTTGTCGTGGGCGACATCGTGACGTTGTCCGTCGGAGACATCGTCCCGGCCGACTGCAAGCTGCTGGAGAGCCGAGACCTGCGCATCGCGCAGGGGGCGCTCACTGGCGAAAGCATGCCCGTGCGCAAGGATGCTGCCACTGATCGTCACCGTCTGCCTGTCCCGGGGTGCGCGGGCGATGGCCTCCGGCAAGGCCATCGTCAGGCGGCTCGACGCCATCGAGACGCTGGGCGGCATGGACGTGCTGTGCGTCGACAAGACCGGCACACTTACCAGCGGCGTCATCAAGCTCGACCGGGCGCAGAGCATGAGCGGGTTGAACTCGTCCTACGTGCTGCATGCGGCATGGCTGACCACACTGATTCCCCACACGACGAGCAATCCGTGGGATGACGCCATCGTCGCAGTCGAAGGCGACTCGGCAAACGATACCGGCGACGTACAGGTCGAGGGAGGCACGCCTTTCGATCCGCGACGACGCCGGGCGACCGTCATCGTCGCGAAGAGCCATCACCACGCGGACCGCGAGCACACAGGTGGCAGCGATATCAGTGAGACCAGCGGCGCCGGCGCCGGAACGTCCGGGAACGTCAGCCGCATCATGGTCGTCAAGGACGCCGTCTCCGAAATGCTGCCCCGCTGCGACACCGTCATGCGCAATGGAACCGCAGAGCCGCCGACCGATCGGCGACTGCATCCGCTGGCACGACCACGAGCGCATCAAACGGTCGCTCGGCTGGATGAGTCCGGTACAATACCGTCAAAGCCAAGGAACGGCTGCGTGATCACCTCCAAAAAACGTCCGCAGCCCCTTATCTACAGCCCTCGCCCCGACATTAAAATTACCCATCATCCCAATATCACCCAGTAATTGCGATAATGCTACCGCCTTTTGTCTTATTAAATGGAAACGAGATTTAAATCTGTCGAACGCTCAATCTGCCTTCGAGCAACAATTTGTGCATGAGGTTCTTCCCATGATCTTTGTTCTCCATAGTAGATCCGTAAGTTGTTAGTAATTGAGAAACTTTATGGCACATACCATCACGAGCTTCGATTTCAGAGATACGCTCCCCGTCGTCTTTTATCCAAGGCCTGTATAGGAAAATAAGTCTTACATTACTTTTGTACAAATCGATTTCGTCAAAAATCGCCTGAAAATACGAATAATCCGACGAAGCAAGTGAATGGCCATAGAATTTAATCAAATCAGTTGAAGTGCCCATCACCGTCCTAGGCGATTCTGGATACACCAGTTTCGATACATCCTCATTGCCAAGCAGAAGAAGTCGATACGTCTTCGTGAATGGTAGAGCATCTGGTTCAGTCATATATTCTTTGCCATCTATTCCAAAAATAATATTTTCGTCCTGCAAACTGCCATGCACATTGACCACAGTAACGGAAAAGTTATCCAAAGAGTTTTCAACAACTCTTTGAAACGGATTTGTATAATTGAAATCTAATATAGAAAATTTGTGATTACTATCTGCTTGATAATTTTCTGGTAATATTTCAAATATCCTCTTTAGTAATTTCAGGGCATTTTCTTGATACTCAGAATTGTTCGCAACTTCCTGAGACAAATATTCTGCAAAGTCTCTCTCGAACTCATGAAGCTCTTCCAACATAAGTTCAGCAACCTCAGCAGTAGTCCATATGTTCATGGTATTACCCGTGTGACGACAATCAAAGTATGAACAGTATAAAAATTGCGCGACTCGTATCTCCGTTTTTTCAGAAAGCCATTGTGACACACCGCAATTAGGCTGATGAAGTATCCGCATTTCAGTTGCATCTTCTTCATTGAGAAAATCTGTGACGACTGAATAAGGTGTAGATTCATCTTCGTTTAATTGTGTCATCCAACCTTGAATAGCAGATTCAATATCAGACCAAGAACGATATACGTCTCCAGCTAGAATGACATCCCATGCAGTGATGCCATTCTTACGCAATCGCTGAATAAAAGACTCTCCATTCGTATCTTTAGCAACGGAGGAAAGTTCTATTATTTTCAAACGTGCTTTTTCAAAATCTGCGAAACGCGAATGAAGGCCACACTCAAGATCAAAGCCATTACCCAAAACAATCAGTTGATGCTGAGTCGTTTTAAGCATGTCTGAAATCTGTGATTTCGAAATCAACGACATTGAATCTTCCAGAAATTTAGTACCATAATCTTCTGTTTTCTCCTCACTCGATTGAATCATTCTCGCAATAGACTCCCTGCCAGATGACGAAATCATATCCATTATGGATGGATGATTCTCATTAATCCAAGGAGAAAGCGAATTCCGTAATTTTTCTATGTCAATATGCGGATATAGTTCTTGGATCTTTTCGTTCTGCGTTTTTTATTCCTTACTATTGCTTCTCGTCAATTCGCCTATACGTGACCTTGCATTCCTTAACGCGGCGGAGCTGCTGATGGCGCAGCAGCGGGTTAAGCCAATCGCCGTCAACGAATTTCTGGAAGATGTCAAGACCACGACCGGGAAGAATTTCCCAGCCGGTATCCGCGGTAATGGAACGGTCGTGCAAAGTGTCTCTGAATTCGTAGGTGAGGTTCACGCCCAGCTGTGAGAACGTCGATGCCAATTCGTTCAAACCATTTAGCTGCGCTTCCACGAATCCAGGCTCATTATGCCCGGTCACCAGATGAACGGCTACATCCTCATCGGGATTTTTGCATCTCAGCAGCATTTCCAAGAACTCAGCCAGATTACGCAGCTGGTACGGCTTACGCACATACGCATCCTCTACAACGATTTTCTTTGCCCCGGCCAAGTAGGGGCCGAATAATCCGAAATACGTGATTCCACGTTGGTTCTCGACCAGTTCCCGCTGCTTTCCGTCGGCCTTTGCTACAAGACGCTCGACCGGCGTCAACATCACCGCTTCTTGATGCCGCGCTACGGGCAAGGCATCGGCATTCTCAGAGGCACCAGCTTCTCCCTCGTTACCCTCAATTGCCACGCATCATCGGCAACAGGCGCTTCCGCCTCGCCCTTATCTTCCGAGTTCTCAACTACACGCCCACGCCAATACAACTGCGGGTAGTCAAGCTCCTCCAACGTCTGCACGGCGACTACTTCACCGTCGCTCGCACGCTTGTAGGTAAACTCGACTTCCTCCATGGTGGAGTCGATGCGGCACAGCTGGTCCTTGACGCGCTTGCGGCCCTCGATGGCGCAACGCAGCAACGGTTCCATCTGTTCAGGAGAAGCATTGCCGTCCGGTAGATGAGCTTCATCAATCCGGAGAACGTCTTTTTGATGCCGTCCTTATCTCGCGTGGACAGTGTGGAAGACAGTTCGAAATACTTTTCGAACCGGTCGCTGTAATCGGCATCACGCAGGTTGTGCAGAATCTCCGCCAGATAGTCGACCACGAATCCGAATCCGCTGGTGAACATCTCAGAACGGATCTGTTCGAACTCCCAACCCGGCAGGTAGAAGTGGATGCGGTCCAAGAACGCCGGATCATGGTATTGCTTCGGCAGCTCTTCGAACAGGTCGGAGTTTTTCAGCATGTACGGCACGTTATGCGAGGTGTTGCCTACGAACGCCATGCTCGCCTCGCCTTGGAACGTCTCGACGCCACGGGAGAACGACTTGTTGGCCATGTAGTTCTTCATGATGTCCACCAAGTCCCGGCCGGCCTTCTTGGCCTTGCCTGCGAACTCGTCGAACGCCACCGTATCCCAATAGCCCACAAGCCCCAAGTGTCCGTTGGAATTGTTCACGAACAGTTTGGCCACTGTCACTTCCCCGCCGGATATGAGCATGCCGTGCGGTGAGAATTCCGAGTAGATGTGCGATTTGCCGGTGCCTTTCGGCCCGAGTTCGACCAGATTGTAGTTTCGTTCCACAAACGGCACCATGCGTACCAGATGCAGCAGTTTCACCCGGTCGGAGAATAGATCGGGATTGAACCCAATGGATTGCATCAGCAGATCGATCCATTCGCTATCGGTGAATTGCGAACGTTGCTGCATGTAGTTTTCGCGATCATCACGAGACATCTGCACAGGCTTGAGCTGCAGCAACTGCATGGTACTTCGCGCGGGTCGCCGGAATATGCGTAACCGATCTGGCACATACACCAGATGCCCGTCACCAGCAGTTTCGGATAAGCCTTTACAAGGCTTGGATCGACAATGACCTGACTGATGCCGAGATTGGAGAACGTCGCCTCATACAGGTCGGTTTTGTCATTGAGCACCACCTGCACACGGTCGATAATCCTGTGGCTCCCCTTCTCTCGGATCTTCGACTGGATAAGATTGGCTTCCTCACGATGCACATAGTTGTTTGCAAGAATGGCACGCACTCGATCCACACCCGACTCGATACTGGCCTGGTCGGTGTTCGTGGCATATGCGCTAAGCAGGAACTCCAGCACATATGAAGGCACCAGTGCATTGCCCTTGACCTTGTTCACCAGATCCTTGCGGACGGTGACTCCGGGGAACATATCAGTGATCTTAGCGTCCAACGCGGTCAGGGAATTCCCATCCGTGTTGTGTTCAGGACTTTCAATCCAACCGTTCTGGCTCATATTCTGCTCATTCATTGTGTTACCCCTTACGGTCGCTTTCCTCTGCGCTCATCCAATTCAGTCAAAGAATCCGGCATCGTCGGCCACCACGCCCTGTTTGAAGAAGTATCGTGCCTTCTGATCAAGCATGACCAGTACATTTGACCCATCTGTCTTCTCACGCAAGCGCAGTTCGATATTCGTTCCATTGAACCGTTCCGCGTCACTGGTCAGCATGAGTGTAGCCGTCACATGGCGTTCGCTTTTCTCCTGCCCGAGTAGATCGAAGGCGACCGGCGTCTCATTGGAGATGAGCACATCATTGCCTGCCGTGTCATGTCCCCACAATCCGGCCAATACGGTACGTGCGCGGATTTTTCCTCCAACGGGCTCGTTCTGGAAGAATTCCACAGTCAACTGTCTGCTGGAAAGCCTGTCGGTTCGTTGCAGAATAGTGAATTCCACAGCCCTCACATCATCGGCCGCGGAACGTCCCTTACTGACATGCAGCACAGGAACGACGATTTCCTGCAATGCTGCTCCTCCATGCACATACTTCACACCGGCGCCCTGCATGCGCAAGCGCATGATGGAGTTCGGCACTTGAATGCTTATGCCTTCATTCCGAACATCGTCCATTCCTATCTGCGCGGCATTGAATGTCACGAACGCACGACCCGGAGCAAGATTGGATCCGATGGAGAATCGTCTCTTTCTCACCCATACCGCATCGCCCTTGGGCTGTTCGCTCAACCATTCCGTACCGTCCAAATCTCGGTCCTGATAGAGGAATCCGTGATCCGCGGTGATGATCATGTTATGGACGTTGCCGCTGGCAAGTTTTTTGACTACTTCACCCAGTTCCTTGAACGTCTTCTCGCATGCGTCCACTGTTTCCGATTCCGTTTTCTCCGTATCACCGGTGGCGTCGATATGGTTGTGATACACATACAGCACGTTGCAGGATTTATATAGTTCTTTGATTTCGCTGACTTTCAGCTTTGTCAAATCGTCATATCTAATCGCTTTGCCGCCTACGGCCGAAAGAATGGCAGTGCGCGCTTCGATTCCTTTGGTGCTGCGTCCATCAGCCAGAACATACAAACGGTCTTTGCTGTCGAATTCGAGCGAGCCGTGCGGCAGCAACGCCGCCATGCCAAGTTGTGTATAGGATGGCAGAACGCTGTATTGCATGTTCAGTTTCGCACTGAAACGGCTTTCCCTGTCGATGCGTTCGGACAGTTCCTGCGCAACCTCGTAACGTAGAGCATCGGAAATGATCACGGCGATTTTTCTGCCGGACTTCAATACCGGCGCGATTTCACGTTCATAGAAATTGGTTTGCGCGTCCATGTCTATGAACTTCCATTGGCTTAGCGTATCGACTTGTTTTTGCCATGCCTGACCCAGATCCTGCTGATATGCCTCGTAGGCGCTTTGCAGATCATCGTCCACACTCACCGCATCCGGTTGGCACGATGCCATGCGAGCACATATTTTCTGTATGCGCCATCGGCCTTATACAGCTTTTCGGCATACAGCTTCATCCCTTGTTCCGGTGAGCTGATGGTGCTAATGAGTCCGCTGCATTCAGTCAACACGGCGCGAAGCCTGCTTGCTGCGGCAATGCACTCGTATTGGTCGGTATATTCTGCGTACCAGAGCTTTTGCTTACGCCCGTTGATGATTCGTTGCACCTGGTCGTCCGTAATGGATTGCGAGCCCAACCGTTCGAACAGCTTGTTGACGATCATCTCGTCCACGTCGCGGAACAGGTCACGGTCGGCAAGCTCTTCCACGCTCATGTCGGCGATTCGAGTGGACAGGTGCAGTTCCTCCACGGCGTTCTCGGAAAGATTCTGCAGTACCGTGCGCATGTCGATATTCTTATACCAGTCGTCCCAGTCGCGAATAATGTTCGCATAAGTGGAGACGGCGTTCTTTCCATCGGAGAATCCGTTCCATGCCAGCTGGAACAGCCATAGCACGAAGTCTTTCACCGTTGGTTTGACTCCAGTACCAGTATCCACATCGAAATGGTAAATTCTTCGCGTGCCATTCCAGTGGAATTGGCTCAATCCCATTTTTTCGATTTCTTCGATGCCGGATTCGTCACCCTGCGAATATTGTGCAAGCAGCTCAGCCCAGATGTCTTGCATGCTGTGCCGATCCTCTTTCAGTTGCAACAACGTGGCGATCATCTTCGCTTGGAAATCGGTGGCGTCGTCGTGCGCGTTAAGACGTTTCGCGAAGCGCTTGGCACGTTCTTCACTGTCGAAGAACTTCGGTACACGCTTCATCACTTCCAACCACTTGTTTCGAGTGTCGGCGGAGGCTTCCGGCAGCGTTTCCGTAAGTGTCACGGCGAGTTTGTCCATGGTGAACGTGGGACAGTACGCCAATTCCAAATCCAACAGCCAGTTGTCTTGAACCGCCGGGGCCGGCTCCGTAAGATACACGAGGAATTTTTGATTCGGCTGCTCGTGGAACATGCGGTAGCGCACCGTGAACGGAATGTACCGTCTGTCGTTCTCATCCCCAATTTCCGGAGTGATGAGTTCAACCTCACGCAGTATCTCATCAGTGGCGCACTCGCCTACCAATGTTGCCACAACATCCGCGTACTGTTTCTTGTCATCACGCCAGAACACGATGCGCCCACGCTCGCCTGGCTGGCTGAAACGTCTGGCGAGCAGTCTTGTTACTTGGCTATTCTCACTCATGCAGTTCCGTCCTTTTCTTCGCTTCAGCGTATCGAGTGGCGCGGGCAGCACCAATTTTCACTGCACTGCCTTCCTCTACCAGACTCTTCAATATTCGTTGAGCCTGCCTTTCCTGCACGCCCAGTATCCGTATGGCGTCAGAGATAGAAATGCTCGCATTCTTACGCAGCGCATCAAGAATACGCTCTTTCTGGGATGGAACCACTGCAATGGCGGCATTCGGAGCAGCACTCGTTTTTGAAGTTGCTCCTTCCACAATCCCGTCATCAGAAAGCGAATCCCGTCGTAATCCCGTCACAATCCCGTCATCAGAAAGCGAATCCCGTCGTAATCCCGTCACAATCCCGTCATCAGAAAGCAAATCCCGTCGTAATCCCGTCACAATCCCGTCATCAGAAACTGTCTCCGAGCCATTGCGATAGATGTTGATGCGCAGATCCGTATCACCGCCAAGAAATTCCGGTTCCGGCAATCCGGCATCGCGCATCTCCTGCATCACACGCAGGATGCCGCTCCCCCAATGCTCAATGTAACCCATGTATTCAAAGGCAGAGGCCAATGCCTCGTTGCGGATTTTCGAATAGCCCTGCTTCATACGTTCAATGGTCTGCCCCATCGGCAGACGCCCCGGCGAGGTGATCTCCAAGCGATCATCATAGATTGCGATCTGAATGCTCGAACGATCGATATAGCTGCGATGCACTATTGCGTTGACGATCAGTTCTCGAATGGCATCCGGCGGAATCTCGTACACATCCTGCCGGTATACGCCCTTGAACCGGGCTCCCATATGAATGTTGCGCAGCACATACTGGTAAGACTCTTCAATAAGTTTCTGTGGCGTGCCGGAAAACTCCCTACGGTCCACGAATATGGCCTTGGTGCTTCCTTTGAACACCCCGCATTGCACTACGGAACGAACGGCCTCATTGCCCGTCAGAATCGCATAGGAGTTAGTAGGAGCCAATCGCCCGTCTTGTTCCGTCAGCACGCCCCACTGCAGCAGTTGCTTCTCTGTGACGGTTTTGACCTTTTCGGGGTCTTCGGCGTTATCCTTCGCGGTTTTCGTCAGACTTGCGCATAATGCTTCAACGTCTTCCTCCGTTATGGACAATCCAAGGCATTGCACCTGGTCGAAACTCCGATTGCTACCTTCAATGGTCAATTCCCGGATAGTAGCTGATCGGCCTGACGCGTGGTGCCAGCTACACGAACGAACGTTCCTTGTTCCTGGCCGAGCGACTTGATATGGTACGGACGCTGCAAACCGGGAGCGATTTCAGCCACAATGACTGTCTTACCGTCCACGTCATGCATGGTGATATCGGGGATGATTAACGGCTCGCAACTATTGACAATGGCATCCGAAATAGAGTCCATTACCGTGAACACTTTGTCCTCGGCAATACCAACCACACGGAGCGTTTGATCTTCGACGCCGAACACCAAACATCCGCCTTGCCCATTTGCAAACGCCACCGCGGTTTTGGTGTAGTTGATGCTCCTAGAGGGAGGAGTGAGCTTGTACTCCACATTCTTGGATTCGCCATTCAACAAGGTCTCAATGCTCATTAGGCGTTTGCCCTTCTGGCTCATTTATACGATTAATCCAATTCAGTTTTGTCTCTATCCCCATACGCTTCAGCTGTTTTTTAACAGAGCATAACGCAACCTTGCTGAAAAAGGGAAGATCATGACTATGACTATCTTGCTTGGGAACAATGGCGAAAACGACATCATGAATTTGATTCTGATTCAACAGAAAATTCTCAACTGAAGACAGCCCCTCTTGTTTGCCAACCTGCTTGATTTTTTTCATTCACTTTTTCCGCATAATCGGCAGCATCCCGCTCCATAGAAGCCGAAACAAGCCCCTGATTAAACAAATGGCTCATTGTTGCCGAACCCGAATATCGCTTTATATGAATTCTTTTCCCATCATCAGCAAGCACATCACAAAATTCAATTCGGCTACGACCACCACCATACGAAATTAATCTTTTATCCATTAAGAGAAAATGATTAGGGAATTTTTGAGCAAGAGCCTTCTCAAGCTTATAGTTATATAGCCCTTCCTTCTCAAGTTTTATCTTTTTCCCGTCAAAATCATCAACAAATTGTTCTCCATCATTTTGAGGATATGGAATGAAATCTATATCCGATTCGTCCGTATCCATAAAATCTTCATTAATTCGATTAAGGTAATCCGAGCGAATCTCATACCAAGCGCCATCAAGCACACAATATGATTCCCCACCGTATGCCAAATCACCAACAAGACACTTATGCGCTTGCCAACCTTGATAAGACAAGCCATTTTCTTTTGAGATAGCAGTTACTCGTTTATTTTTAAGTTGGTCAATAGAAGTAAGAGGCTTTTTAAAAGAACGAAGTACATCTGCTAAAAGTACATCATCCTGAAGGATAGGCTCATCATTCTCATCGGTTTGAGACCCAATTTGGAAACCTTCAACTCTATCCCAATCAATAATATCAGGAACCGCCATCCACAAATCATGCTGACTGTCATCGTTATAGCTATAGTTTGCGATTTGCCGAATAGATTCGTCCCATAATTTTTGTTCTAGAGCGGGATCTTTTACAGGAGCGATATTGTCAACCCAATCAAAATCTTGCTTGTAAGTTTCTTGACAGAACAATTCATAGAGAGATTTAAGGAATTCTTGCACATTATCTATATCAATTTCTTTTGTAACAGCAAGCGAATCACCGCCAGTCACCGTTCCACACAGCAACTCATCTTCTCCGCATTTAGCCGTTACCTGGCTTAACAAATTCCTTTCAGTATCGATGGCAAAATCATCGATATCTCCTATTCGTGCCAACTGTTCACTTGAACGCTTGGCACTACCCGAGACATCAGCGAAATGAATCGCCCCTCAATGTATCATTTTCTACAGAATTAAGCACACATTTCAGACCAAAACGTTCCTCAATTGCAGAACGATTAATAAGTGTGCGACCATATCCAAAAGTAAGAACAAAATAGCGCTGATTACCCCCTCCACCTGACGAAATAGTTTCATCTTCTTTTGCGCCAAGCAAATCATTCCCAACAATAACCGGAACGACAAGGGCTGCTCCAATATTGGCAACTTTAAGAGATTCACTTTCTACCGTCGAATTAAAAAAAAGTATCAATCCATCCAGGCTCGTGCGGTTCACTGGAACGAGCGAATAGCTTATAACTCTCATGCCCCTTGACCTGCAACTCAACAATACGGTTACCATCATCTGAAGCAGGAGGAATTATCTCTCCTACTGGAAAATCTTGTTTTATCAGATAAATGCTGAGCTTATTCTTTGCCATTTCTGACTTCCTTGTCTTCTTCCTTCAATGGATGAACGGGCCAGGTCCAGGTGGAGACTTCTTTGCGTTTCTTCTCGATAGCTGGGATGGAACGCAGGGCTTTGCCCATGCGCAGGTAGTTCACCAGCACACCGTCATCCAAATCGATTTCCAGATTACTGGTAGCCAGCGGGTACAGGGTCTGATCCTCATAGTCCTTGCATTCAAGAATGGCTTTACGGAGTTTGGCGGCCTGTTTCTTGTCCGTGGTACGGTCGGAACGCTCCAAGCTATCGGCGATGTCGGCGATTTTGTTGGCATAGTCACGCAGATAGTTGAGTACCACGTTCGTGGTTTTTGGCGTATACCGATGCAGATACACGAGCGCCTTGAACGAGCCTTGTTGTTGGTTTGGCTGGAGTACTGCCAATAGATCGGACGATTCGAGTACATCTTCACGTGGTCGTTGTAGAAATCATTCACGAAATACTTGCGGATACTCTTGCCCAGCACCTGTTCGATGTAGGCGATGTTCGCGGCCAGATTCTCCTTGCCGAACGCCACGGTAAGGAACCTGCGGAACCGTGTCACGATATCATCTTCGAAGCAGTCCGTCTCCGTGACCGGAATGACATTGTCCGCGTCCGGCTCGAATGACGGGTTCGGAATCTGTGCATGGAAATCATTAAGTGTTTCACCCTGCGAAGCGAGAATCAAACCAGGCTTATCGAGCGAATACCTGCCGAACATGCAGCCCACCGCATACGAAATGAGCTCCTTGACGACATCTTGAGCGAATTTCTCGTTACGCACTTCCGGAGTATCCTTCGGATATGCGAACGCGACGTTGCGCTTCAGCGACACGCGTTCCAACAGTACATCGCACGGCACGTCATCACGCACGCCATACGCATCCGCAACCATCTCGTTATTACGGATCTCACGCTGGCGCTGTTCCTCGGACACACGATCCCAGTACTCGCGAAGATGCGTTACCGCATCTTCGAGTAAATCTCCCGCTTGTGAACCCTGATTAGGGTCAAGCAACGCAAACCGTTGAAAATCCCATGACGTCTCAAAAGAATCCCAGTCCTCTTTTGAAGATCCAATCATTGAATGAACCAAACTAGACAACGCTTCTTCTTTTTTAATAGGAAGAGGAAACCGAAGTACATCCCCTGTCTGATAGTTTAATGTTGGGTTAAGCCCCTGCAAAATATATGGAGCAAGCGAAGATGTAATCACACCGATAAACGACAACAAATCATTGCCATCTACATTATCTTTTAAGAATAAACTTGGACCTCCAGTCTCAGCAATATCTTCCTTACGAAGAAGGCGAAATGTTCCACCTCTCGAACTAATTTTTGTCCATGTAATTCCTTCTTTATCCCATAAATACTTAGGAGAAATTCGAGCTACTTTATCTGAACGGTAATAATCACGAGTTTCCTCATCCCATTTCACGACGTTATTTAAATTCCCATAATAATTCCGTTCTTTACCGCCTTTAGCGCAGAAACGGTAACGTGATTTATTATTTACATCAGTAGATATCAATTCCCACCATAAGCGTAAATATTGGAGATTATCACCTGTTTTAATTAAACCATCGCTGAAAAGAATAGTGTCCGAAGCTGGATTTATCAACGTTTTTCTTAATTGCTCACCGAGCCAATAGACGATTGGCGAGCCAGGGATTTGCGCGAACTCATGCTGGTTCACCTCGAAGAAATACTTGCGCATATCCGAATGATCAGATTGCTCATTATTGTGCGCATCAATGATTTCCAATGCACGAGGCCCTTGCTGCTTAGCTCCCACGAAATCGCTGAGCCTGACGAATGCACTCTTCCTGTCACTATGCCCCTTTTCTAAAGTGAAAGTGCAAATAGGCACGGTGGCGCCTTCGAATCCGGAATATTCCAGTTGAATCAACGAACTGATATGTTCCTGTCGAATAATCCGTTGACGCATCTGCTCATAGGAAGATATGAACATCCACACGTAAGGAGTCATGAAGCCAAGCTGCCCATGCTTAGGCACCAACTCAAACAGTCTATAAATGAATGCCGCAAAGAAATCAGCCTTGCCATCCTCATAATGGTCCTGCACGAACTGTTTGAGCTCGGCGCTCATGTTCTTTGCGCCCATGTATGGCGGGTTCGCCACCACTGCCGCGTATTTACGTACGAGGTACCTTGTTTGAGTAAATACGTCCTCTGCATGTTCACGCAGAAGTGGGTCGAACAACGTATCGATGCCATCCTCGCTTTCCGGTGATGACGCCATCAATTCAACAAGCTCCTGCGGCGGCTGAATCAGCGAACCATATACATCCGCCTTCGCATAGGTATTCCATACCGTGAAGTCCAGATTCACCTGGTATAGGTCATTCAGTTCTACGACTTCGCCTTCCTTGAACGCAATCGGCGCAATGCGCTGAATATTCGGCTCCACCTGCTTCTTGAAGAATCTACGGGAACGGGAGCGAGCTTCATGGTCAGAGCGAAGGCGGCAAGGCTTGCGGCTCGTTCATCGATTTCCATGCCGTATAGGTTGTGCTTGAGAATCAGGCCGGGAATATCGCTCGGCGCATACCCCTCCTCCTCGTAAATCTCATACAGCAGGTCGAACGCGTAAGTAAGCATGTGGCCGGAACCGCATGCGGGATCGCAGACAGTCAGGTCTTCAGGCGCTTGGATGTTGAGAATATCCTCGTTCCCGGCGGAGTCATCCTCCGAAGGCTGAATATAGTAGTTCCAGTTCTTGTACAACTGGCTGTCTGGATGTGACTGCATCCAGAGCCTGCCCACGGTGTTCTGCACAAGGTAGCGCACGATCCAATCCGGCGTGAACAGCTGGGTGGCGGCGGGAATCTCCTCGGCTCCGGCTTTGCGATTCCTCTTGAACCCGTCCATTACCTCGTTCTTGCGTTCCGAAATGTAGTACTGGTACAGCCAGCCGATGATCTCCACATTGCCGGACGGATCGTCAACACCGCAATCCTCCGGGTCATGACCTCCACCGCATTCCTCAACACGGAACCCTCGGCGAGCAGATCGGCTGGCATGAGCAGTTCATCCACCTGCCGGCCTCCTTGCCGACGCTTTCGAACATGAACGGTAGATTATGGTTCCAGAACCGGCATTCGGATTGCAGCAGCAGACCATACGCGCGGCCCTGCGGATCATCCGCCAAGATGGAACCGCTCAGCAAACCTTCGATACGCTCCTTGGCCTTATCATTCACGTGCGCCGAGAACACCCTGCTGTCATACTCGCCTCGTTTCGCCGCTGCAAGCACTTCCGGCAGACCATTCGTGCTGGTCAGGCCAGCTGGAGAGACCACTGGCGTGCCGGTGAACCCGTGCACATCCATGTAACGGAACGCGATGATGCGGTTGAACCATCGGTACGCATAACGTTCCACCACATGTCTGCGGCCCTCTACGCCGCCACCGGCCTGCCCGATCTCACGCTGCAGAAAATCGAATGCACGCGGGTCGTCAACCTGAGCGTCGGAATTCGGCACCAATGCGGCGTCAAGCCGGGCCTGCACCGCATTCATGAGCTGGCGGCGCGCATCCGTTGCGAAGGCTTGCAGTTTCGACGTGTTCATAGCAGGATCTTCTTTCCATTCTCAATGGCGGCGATAAGCTCACGGCGGTAGGCATCAAGGAAGTCATCCACATCACCCGTGGTTTCCAAAGCATCCTTGGTGTGAGGTCTGCTGATGGTAGCGAACGACACGGCCACGCGCGGGGTTTCCTCTTGCCGCGATTCAGGAATATCCGCATCCGTCGTCATAGCGGTTGGAACCTGCGCCTCACTTGCGGGCGCGATCTTCGGTCTCGACGCGGAAGCCGATAGCCTGTTAATGAGTTGCGGGTAAGTGCGTTCGCTCAGTTCGTGTACGCTTTCGCGCATTTTGTAGATGAACGGCATGCGCTGCATGCGTTCCGCCACTTGGTCCAGTTCTGTCTCGACCTTGGTTTGCGCGGCTTGTGTTGCATGCTGATATTCGGTGGAATCGTGGATTCTGGCGCGAATATTTTCCACGTCGTTAAGCGCGTTGGCGCGTTCGGTTTGGATGGTTGCGTCTGTTGCCTCACGCAGATCGTCAATGGCAGTCTTGAATTTATTGGTTTTGCGGAAGATGTTCGGGTCGTTTGCCAGCTGTTCCGCGGATTGGTACAGGCTTGCTGCCGTAGTGCCAGATACATAGTCGATGTTCGGCTTGTTGTTTTTCAGCCATTCCAATCCGTCTGCAAGAATCCTGGATTGGGAGCCGTTGAGGAAAGCGACAATCGGGTCGATTACGTCTTCTTTAAACTCGAGCAGTTCTTCGGAACCGTTTTCGGTTTCTTGTGCGGTGAAATCGCCAAGCAGCCAGTCCTCACCCATTCCGGAGGCATAGTTGATTTTCTCAATGGCCTTGTCGAGCTGCTGCACAAAACCGAATCGGGCATTGCGCACGCGCAGCTGGGTCAGACTCTCCGCTTCCCGCTTAAGTCGCGTGGTAACGGCCTCCGCCAGATCAATCGCGTTCGATGGCAGGTCCGCGGCGGTGAGCCCAAGGAAATCCCTGGCGAAGTCACGCAGCTGCGAGACTTTTCTCGTGTCGAATACGCGCGGTAGATCCACACGAATGGAGTCCTGCTTTTTCGTTTCCCTAAGCACGCGGGCGGCCTCGCTACGCTGCACCGGCTTGCCGTCCAGCGTCAGTGTGATTCTGTCGGAACCATACAGGTGACCGATGCATGCGAGCGTGGCGGCGTACGGCCAACCATAGGGAACGTTGCCGTAGACATCAAGAAGGCTCCTGACGGTGGCGACCATGCCTTTGCCTTTGTCACGACTGACCGCGGCGAACACATCATCGGCGGGAACGTCGAGCTTGTCCTGCACTGCGTTCATGCGTCAAGCATGCCAGGCTGGTGCTGCGAAGCGTTCATGATGATGCGAGCGAGATCCGTTTCCTCATATCGTTGCCCACCAAGTAGGGAAAAGTTCGTGTAGTACCGGCCGATGAGCGTTCCAAGCCCTTCCGCCATACGCGCCTGCACCTCGGTGGATTTCACTTCCACTTTTCCGCCGTTATAGTCGAACTCGCCATTGGCCGCGGCTTTGACGATGCGGGTACGCAGCTCCGTGTAAAGCCTTTCATTGGCGACGCTCTTGCGGGAGATGATCTGCTGGCGCACTTCTGACTGGCTGTTCTTGTCGGTGCGCATGAGGTATGTGTAGGTTTTCACGTACATGCGCAGATCATCGAACAGTGTCCTGTCGGACATATCCAACAGCAAAGTGATGGTGTCACGCATGCCCATGCCCATGCGAATGGCGTCCGCACGGTCCTGCGCATTGGTCGATGTGACCACGTTCAGCCAGATGAGCTGCTGCGCGGACTGTTGCACCCCATCGATGCGCAAACCATAGCGGAACTGGGCACGCTGCTCGCCGTATGCCACGGTCATCTTGCCGAGCACGTCACTGACCAGGATCTTCTTCAGCTCGTCGATTTCCTTGCTGGAGTCGATGTCTGTGCTTTTGATCTCCTGCTCGATATCCTGCTCTTCGTTGGTCAGGTAATTGTAGGTATCTCCCACACGCTGCACATACGTGTCTTTTTCCAACTCTTCCAGAACGCGCTTGATGTTCCGTTCCAGTTCCATCACGTCCATGTCGAACTGGTCGGTCAGCAGAATACGCAGGTTATGCGGTGTGGTGGGGAATCCGTCGACATGCTTAACCAGCAGCAGCACCTTCAGCAGGCGCACGCCCAGCTCCTTTATATCGGAGCCAAGTCTCTTTTCGGCTTGGTTGATGCGGAAGTTCGAGGTTGATTGGATGGCGTCGGCGATGCCGTCGTACAGTTTGTCGAACGGCATCAGGGCCCCGACCGTCTCATTCTGGCTGGACCGCAGCGTGCTACTGATGGTGGAGAGCATGGACCGTTCGCCCACGGAGGCATGACGTCCGGAGAACATGTTGTAGCGGCTCATCTCCCGCAGCACGTTCTGGAACAATTCGAATTCATAGTTCACGAACGGATACGACGCGATGAAATCGTCTTTGCTGTACGCTTTGTTACTGCTGAATTTCGAAGTCTCACGAGTGAATTCGAACATGGTGCGCAGGTTCGCGTTCTGCTCATCCCACAGCTCGTTCATCACCGACTCATATTCCGGTTTCTTGGTCAGCAAGCGCTTCTGAATGACCTCCACCACGTCGGCGCTGTTGAGCTTCAGCTTGATGGAGAACCTGCCCTGGATCTTCGAAAAATCATAGCTTTGTTGCTTGGTCCGATCGCCAACAATGGTATCCATGTCTTCCTGGGAAGTGACCACCACCCATGCACGCCCGTTGGTCTTGACGGCAAGATCCTCGGCGATGGATTGCAGTGACAGCATGAGTTCTCTGTTCTCACCGATGAACTGGCCTACCTCATCCACGAGGAACAGGATGCGGCGGTTCGGTTCCTGACGGGACAGCCACACGTTCACGTCGTCTGCGAAGTCGCCGACCGTCATTGTGTACGTATCCTCGTACCGTTGGATGATGCTGTCTTGTTCCGGTTTGCCTGTCACCGCGGCATAGGCTTCGCAGATCTCATCATCCCATAGCACGGCCTCACCACGGCCTTCGCTCCATGGTTTGCCAGCCACCTGTTCGAACTCTTGTTTGAAATCCTCGAAATAACCATTGCTCGCCAAATCGCGTTCGAATTTCGCAACGTATGGATTCTTGCCGTAGAAACCACGCGCCTCATCGAATACGCGAACAAAAGCGTACAGCAGCATGTCGGAGGCATTGGATTTATCCGCCTTCTGATCGATGTTGAATAGAATCGACGTGGCTGGTATCGTCAAAGCCTTTTCAAGCTGACCTGCAAGCATCTGGTCATCCTGCGCTTCGGCCTTGCCCATGAAGGCATGAACAATCTGTTCGCGACTCATGGTCGGCTTATTGCCCTTGTCAACGAGTTCAGCCGGGACCTCGCCAGAATATGCGACAGCATCTTCAACAGGTGCGATTTACCGGAACCGAAGAAACCGGAAATCCATGCGCCGTTCTGTTCGTGGTTCGACGGGTCGTTGTATGCGTCAAGGAATTTGGCCAGATTGCGGCAAATCTCCTCCGTAAGCACATACTCGTTGACCTCATCGTTAAGATTTTCTCATCATTGGCCTTGATCACACCATTGATGTTGCGGTCAATGTCCTTGCTGAACAGCTCCTTGAAACTGATGCCGTTTCCCCCGTTCATTTGTGTCCCTTCTTCTTTGAACGAATACTTGCAAATCCTGCCTCTTGCCATGTTGCAGCTGACAGGACATTCCTTTAAACCGCTATGCTTCCAGCTGCACGCTCATCTCACGCAGATTTTGCGCACGATAGTAATTGTCTCCCGGCAAACAGTTGAACAGCGACATGACCGATCCTGAAGTAGCGCTTCTTGTGAACGTACCCGGATAAAACAGTACCAGCGGGCGATCATCGATACGCCCTTGCAACGCGTTGAGCAGTGTATGCGCACGAATATACGGATAAACCTTGCCGATTCCCGTAATGAACACGATATCGGCCCCGCCTTCGCTCTTGGCCTGCTCGTAATGATCACGAATGGTATCGGGCAGATGATTCGCATCGGCCCCCAGTATATTGTCGAGCAATCTCAAGAAGTTATCCGTGTGAACATCCGATGAAACCTTTTTGTGGCGTTTTTCCTCCCTTTTGAATATGCGATCCAAAATGCCACGCTTCTCAAGAATCTCCAAAGCAATGTCGTACAAATCCAACGTAAGCATTTGCGGAGCGTAATCGCCATCATCTTTCGCGTCATCGTCTGCAGACGATTCGCCAACTGCTTGATATGCTCGGCGACTTCAAGCTCCTGCATGGGCGGGTAGTCATAGATGTAATACGGCTGTTCTCCTGCCAGCCCGCTGTTGGTCCGGAATGAACGGGACTCCATGATCTCATATAAATGAGCGAAATCAGCATCAATGTCACGACGCTCATCCACAAATCCAATATCGGCGATGGAATCAGCCATGCTATCCTCCGTTCTGCTCATAACGACGATTCGCGCATCGGAAGATACCCGAACGAATCCGCCCTCTTTCTAAGAATATCCGTCAAAGAGGGACTGGGAAGGAAAGACAACACCATGTCGGAATTTTTATCGAACAGATGTGCCTCCCTCATGGCCTTGAACAGATTGGACCGAAGTTTCTTCGCCGTTCCCTCGCTTACGGTTTCCAGTTCAGAATGCCATGTGGCTTTGTCCGCAATGAACCGATCATAATCCTCAAAGTCCAGATGCGTATTGCCGGTAAGATAATGCTTTTTAAGTACTTCGCCGGCGAATTCCCCGACGATTGCGTAATAACGGCACATCGCGATCCACATAAGTGCCTCGCGGTCGGATGTGGAGGAATCCGGGCCTGCCAAATATGCAAGCTCTCCAACCGTGAGCGCACTGAGTCGCCTAGTAGTTTCCGCCACAACGCGCCTGTTCGCGGAATCCGTGCGAATCGCAAGAACGTTTTCCTCGATGGCCTGTTGGCGAATCGCGGCAATGGACTTGCCCACCTCGGTTTGGGAAGAACACTCAGCGTCGCCGCCGCCTGCATGATTCAGATGATTCAGATACATTTCCGCAAGCGCCCGGCCCTGCGAGGCAAGAAGTCCGCCGACAGTGAAGGAAAGCCGATACCGCTCCCCTGCGTCGCTTCCGCACCGTACGAGCTCGCCATGCGTATTCCTTCCCTTTGCTAAGACATCAACGTTAAGACACAAGAATATTTCAGAATATTCCTAGGTGTGGAAGTATCGGCGTATCAACCCTAGTGCGGAACCGTTTCGGTACATCTCGCGGAACCTCTTATGATATGCAATCTCCGCTGCTCGGATAACAGGCAATATAGATGATGCGCAAACTCAATAATCAGAATAACGGAATGAATTGAAGCTAAAGGAGACATATCAAGTTTCAGCAAAGTTCGTAAGGCAAGAGCGACTGCACCGAAGTGGTGACGTTTTTTGGACTCCCCGACCGGATGAGAACCTCTTCATGGCGCAGT
>ENA-OQDD01000312-OQDD01000312.1-human-gut-metagenome-genome-assembly--contig:-NODE-312-length-20640-cov-2.603032_pt1 | contig 20640 bp, 27 predicted proteins | sample MGYA00242507_ERZ504598 | MGnify/ENA primary metagenome ERZ504598 (study PRJEB26092, sample SAMD00036318) | human gut metagenome | host: Homo sapiens | study: EMG produced TPA metagenomics assembly of...
TAAAAGAAAAAGAAACCACTAGGCCAAGTACCAAGAAATCTACTAAAAAGAAAAAGACCTACAGGATTGTCCAAGGCGATACACTTTGCGGAATATCTCGTAAGAAATATAAAACTGAATCAAAGTGGAGAAATATCTACAATGCCAATAAGAAGGTTATTGAAGCGGCTGCTAAGAAACATGGCCGGCGCAATAGCGACAACGGACATTGGATATATCCAGGAACAGTACTGACTTTACCATAAGGAGGCGAGAGTATTGATAAATCCAATGAAATATAAATACCTCGTGGCCATTATGACTGCAGATAAAAAGGCTTACGACATCACGCAATTTGTCGAAGATGTATCCTGGGAAGAGGGAGAGGACCAGCTTGCGGCCAGAATTAGTTTTTCGGCCAAGAACGATAAAACTTCAAAGGGAAGAATTTCTTCTCTTGCCAAGCCTGGGTGTTATGCAGCACTTTTGTATTCCTATAATGGCGGCAAAAATGCCGAAGCAACCAGAGGAAAAATAGTTGAATGGAATCCTTCAGCGAGAACATCCGGAGAGAAGTTTAAGGTAAAGGCATACGATGTTCTATATGATCTGCAGGAATCACAAGATCATGTATATTTTTCAGCTGGCGTAAAGACAAAGTCAGCCATAGTCCAAGTGCTGAAACGCTGGGGCATAAAGGTCACATCTTACAGCGGACCAAATGTGAAGCATGGGAAACTGGCTTATAAGTCTGAAAAGCTTGGAACAGTGGTTGTGAAAATCCTCAAGGAAGCCAAAAAGAAAGGTGGCATTGAGGCATGTCTACGGGCTGTGAAAATGAATGTGACCGTAGTTGGTTTTGGAACAAATAAAACAGTATATCATTTTGAAGAAACACAGCATCTTACAGAAGTAAACCATAAGATCAGCACTACCGGATGGTTACAAGGGTAAAAATCATCGGAAAAGCAAATGATGATGGATGCTCACCTGTTGAGGCTACAGTTGATGGAAAGACAAGCTACGGAATCCGACAGAAGATTGTTTCCAGGGGAACAATGATACTTTGGATGAGGCAAAAAAGAAGCGAGAGAGATTCTTGCTGATGATGGCAAACCAAAGGAAGAAATCACGATAAAACTCCCGGATATTCCTATCATTCGGAAGGGTGACAAGATTCATCTAAAAACAGCTTCAATAAGTACTGGGTATTATATCGTAATATCTGCTACGCATGATGTAGATAAAATGCTTATGACGCTGGGATTGAAAAAAGCACCGGCAGCAAAAAAGAGCAGTGGGAATAAAAAAACAAAAGCAAAATCATATGATGTTGGGGACATTGTTAATTTCCATGGCGGTAAGCATTATGTCAGCAGTTATCCAGATGCCAGAGGATACAGTGTAGGAGCCGGAAAAGCAAAAATCACGATCAAAGGTGGTTCCGGAAAAGCACACCCATGGCATCTGGTTACACAAAACTGGAATCAGACTCATGTCTGGGGCTGGGTTGACGATGGATCATTTGACTGACAGGAGGAACATTATGTCAAAAATGGAAAAAATGGAATGGAAAAGCTTGCAAAGGTATTGGATTCGAGAATGGAAGAACACTCAGGAGGAGGATTTTCGTTCGACTTTGGAGTGATCAAGAAAGATTATTCCCTTGTTTCCAATACTTTTCCTTTGCCTATCCCTAAAAAGGATTATTCCGTCTGCAGACTTTTGGCCAATCTATCAACAAACGTATCTGGAGGAACACACGGAGGGCATAACAGCGGAACGGGATCACATAGCCATAAGGTGGTTATGCCTAAGTTAAAACCGGGAGATCGTGTGCTTATCGTATGGGTTGAGGGAGAACCTGTAGTCATAGATGTAGTAGTCAAGGCAAGCGGATTATAGGAGGCAATATGGAAGAAGAATCAAAAAATTTACTGCCGACTGTGGATGTTCCAGATTTTGTGGATGAAGAGGAAGATGAAGAATATGACGTTGACTATAAGCCATCGCCAATGTGGGATCTTGAAAAAGGAGATTTCGTTCGCACCGCCGCAAATAATGTGCCAATGAACGATGGATATGAAGCATATAAAATATGGTGTGTAAAAACGGTATCTACAGAAAGATATTCTTGCCTGGGATATTCGGATGATCATGGAACTGAAACGGAAGATATAACAAGAGAATCTGACCAAAGCACTGTAGAACTTTCTCTAGAAAGGACAATCCAGGAAGCTCTGATGGTCAATCCGCGGACATCATCGGTAGAAGAGTTTTCTTTTGAATGGGGGACTGGGAGGGTAAAAGTATCATTCATAGTTTATTCGGTTGATGGAGAACCCTTTACCGTTGATTCAATCATAGAAGTTTAGAGGAGGTGGTTAATATGGCTAGACCAGAATTTGAAGTTCCGGAATTCGTGTCAGAAAGTGATTCTGATCAGATACAGGAGAGGATGATGGAAACCTTCCGGCGGATATATCGGATATGGAAGGTGATTTCCCATATGATTTTACCATGCCTACGGCCATCGAGATATCTCAGCTTGTGCAGTTCAATCTTGTTCGCTGCCTGATGGTTGCGTTTCCGGAATATTCTTGGGGCGATTGGATGGATTTGCATGGTGCAGAAGCAGGAGTGACAAGGAAAGAAGCTGTAGCAGCAACTGGAACAGTGTCTGTTACGGCGGCTTATGGCACAGTATTGGCAGCAGGCACAGTCTTTGCAGTTCCTGCAACAGATCAGATGGAAGCTGTTGAGTTCCAGACTTTACGAACTGTTACGTTCGCAGAGAATGAAACCATGGACCTTGCGGTTGAAGCGGTCACTCCGGGGGTATCCGGGAATGTTCCGGCAAATACGATTACAATTATGGCATCACCGATCAATGGCGTTACAGCAATTACCAACAGCGAGAAAACATCGGGTGGTGCTGAAGAAGAAAATGATGAAGATTATTATGAACGAATCCATGCAGAATTCCAAGATTCGCAGTTCTATGTAGCGAATGATGCTGACTATATTAAGTGGGCCAAAGAAGTCCCCGGGATTGGAGACTGTATTGTAGAACCAGCTGTTGAAGGACCAGGAACAGTGGGATTGATTTTAGTTGATAGCAACGGACAGCCCGCATCAAGTACACTGGTCACAGCAGTTTACAACCATATCGTTTCTCCGGACGACAGGAGCAAAAGACTGTTGCCTACTGGATCGTCTAAGCTGATCGTCAAGTCAGCTACAGTAAAAACTGTAGATTTTGCCTGTACAGGACTTGTTCTGGATGGCGTTGGATTGGATGATGTAATCTCGACATTCAAAACTGAAATGATGGCAGTCTATTCTGCGGCGAAAGAAACAAATATCCTTCGCTACAATTCAGCTCGAACAGTATTGTCAACCATAACCGGAGTAAGCGATTTCATAGATTTTACGATGGATGGAAAGAGAGAAAACATTCACCTTTCATCAAGCGAGTATGCAGATACCGGTAATGTGACATTTACATTAGAGGGGGCTGAGACATGAGTATAGATCTGGAAAGATTCCCATGGAGCGATTCGGCCAACAGAATGCTGACATATGTAACTAAAGGCTGGTATGATAAATCCTATGTCGGAAAATGGATATACGAAGTTATGGGCAGAGAGCTTGATCTGGCCACTGCGCATATTGAAGAACTTCCATACCAGATGTTTATCGATACAGCTACATGGGGACTTAAATATCATGAGATCAAGTATGGACTGCCCGTAAGAGAAGACCTGTCATATGAAGAAAGACGACGGTTGCTCCGTGAAAAGAAAAACACAAAAGCACCAATGACCCCATGGCGAATGGAACAGATTTTAAAAGGCGTGACGGATTATGATGTCCAGGTTCATGATTGTAATGAGCCGGGACATTATTTTTCTCACCCTAACATATTCAGCGTTCAATTAGAAGGTGAAACAGAGGTAGAACTAGGAGAAGTTAAGAGTAAAGTCGATAAGCTGAAGCAATCACACACAGTATATCTTCTTTCTGTTATCCTCATGCTTATTGAATACACAGAGAGCTTTGAACAGAGAGTGACGTATCATTCAGATTTTTCATGGTGGAAGTATTCTCTTGATGGTTCCTTCGCTCTTGACGGCAGTATCAATCTGAATCATTGGTATCCGACAGAATTTCGCCCAGTCTATCCATTCGATACAGTCTTAACTGAGAATTTTATAGCAGATCGAATTTTTCACCGGATTCCAGATGTATATCATGAAAATATATTTAAGCCTTCCTTTTTCGTACGAAGTGATTTTGTATGGTGGGAAGGTTTTCTTGATGGAAACTTTTCACTGGACGGAACGAGAAAGCTTAATTCTTGGTATCCGATGGAAACTTTTATCGGGCATAGGCTGTTTATCGGCAATCAGGAGCTTTTGAAACGAAACAGTGTATTTCATTGCCTGATATGATTAATGCTGAGAAAGCTGATTTTAGAGGCACACAGAGGGTAATTATGGGCTGGCGTGATGGTAATAAGATCCTGGACGGAAACTGTTTGTTAGACGGGACTTTATTGCTTGATGCAGGAGAACCGCCATATCTGCAGACAGTTCGGATTCGTGCGCCTGTTAAACACGAAGAAGAAGTAGAGGTCACAATGGTTATTCCTTCACGGGCCGCAAGACTGGATGGAACGTGTAGGCTAGATGGAAGCGTAAAACTAAATTCAGGAAGGGAGGTCCTTTAAATGGCAGGGACTACAGTTACAACACTGGCAAAGAAAAAAATGGTAAAAGCAAGAGCGGGGATTTCATCGCTCCCAAAGATTGTAGGCATGGCTTTTGGTGATGGAGGTGTAGATTCGGGTGGAACAGTAAAACCACACAGTGCCGATCAGAACACCTTACATCATGAATTGCTTCGCAAGAACGTTGATGGTTATGAGGTTCTTTCTGATACAAAAATCAGATATCGCTGCACACTGGCAGAAAATGAGCTGGCAAACACTTATATTTCTGAAGTTGGGTTATATGATGCAGATGGGGATATGGTGGCCATGAAAGCGTTTCTGAAGAAAGGAAAGGATGCAGACATGGAATGCGTGTTCGAGTGTGATGATACATTCTAACGTATTTCGATATTTTGTAACAAGTAATCGGATAATGATAGATAAATGTTATCATAAGGAGGTAGAAAATGTCGTATTTCGATATTTCTGGAGCAACATTTGATGAAAATTTGCGAAAACTGGAAACTTCTGATCCAGCACACGCAGATGTATTTAATGCTCTTTTAGGACAGCTGATCAATAATGATGTAGCTCTGAAAGAAGCAGTTACAAAATTTGCAGCTTCAAAAAATGAACAAGCATTATTTCTTTTGAACCTGCATAAAGATGGCAAGAAATATGGAGTGCATTTTGATAATTATGATGTAACTCCATCAAGCAATGGAACCCGGCTTTTTGATGCTGTAGGCATGGCAGCTGCACCAAGCACAAATACAGTGAGAGCAGTAAATGATTTTGACGGAAAAGGATGCTTTGCATATCTGGAAGTCAATGGATCGGTTGATGAGAATGGGGAATTTCAAGTTCAGTACATCAAGGACATTGATAATGAGTTTTCTCGGACAAAATACGATACATGGTGTCTGTATTTAACACAGTATGTATATCGTAAATTTGACAGTAATGGCGAGGATACCGTTATTTCTGATACCAGACATTCTGCAGAGTGGCTGCCGGAGGGCGGCGCAATCCGACCAGACGGAACAATCCGGCCATTTGTGGCAATTGCAAAATATATGTCTGGTGACAATACGGACGGTGTTGCGTCCTCGATTAGTGGCGTATCTCCGAAAAACTACAGCTTCCAGAGTTCCCTCACAAAGTTCAGGGCGAAAGGCACGCAGTATTGTGCTGAAACCTCACAGGACTCCGAGAGAATGACAAGACTTATGGAGATTGCCTTTGCAACTCGAAATAGCCAGTCGGTGATGGCAGGATGTAACTGGTGGTGGACACAGACACCTGCCACAGTACAGGAGAATGATGTGGAACGTATCATTATATCCAAAAGTGCTGCTAAAGAACTTGTCGTTGGAGGAACTGTTTCCATTGGAAATGCTTCTTCGTTAACAAGCGATAGTAAACCAGAAACAGATAGAGGAAATACTGGCCTCAACGCAAAGGCCAATAGGGTACGAATCACCAAAATCGAAGACTATGACGATAATAGTTCGGCTGTCTATGTGGATAATGGAGGGCAGAAGTTTTCAACAGCATCAACTACGGTTTCGGGAGTGACGTGCCCGACAATGTTATCTACAATGCCTTGGAATACTGGTGGTTGCGATGGCGTGCTTGGTTCCTGCGGATCACCGACAAGTAACGCCAGTGGAAAAGAACCATATATTTTGTTTGGTGTGGAGATGTCTTCTGGTTTTTGGGAACCAAAGGGTAACACAGTTATGAAGATTGAGAACCATGTTATGCGTCCGTATATCTGCTACGACTGTACAAAAATAACGACAGCTGGCGCAACAACAGAGGACTGGATTGCTCTCGGCTATGTGATTCCGGACAATAAAGGAAGCTGGAAATATATTAGCAAGCTTGGGTATTCAGTTGATGATCCAGAGGTTAGATATCCAGTAGAAGTAAATGCTTCTTCAAGTAATGGTTACGCTGACGGGTGCTATACAGAGGACCTCGAAAAGGCTGGCGACGGCCAGCGAGAGGTTCTTGCTCCGGCAACCTGAACGGCGGTACGGTTGTCGGCCGCCGGGGTGCGTACCTGAGCAATGGGCTCGGTAACGGCTGGTGGATCTGCGCCGCTCGTCTTTCTGCCTGTGGGCGTTGCGGACGCAGAGCGGCTGCATAAGCCTGGGGGTGAATTGCGACAGCAAGAGGGATCTCCCCGTTATTGTTTCCCGGCGTAGCCGGGTGAATAGATTTTAAAATTTAGGACTTACAGCACAGTGGCTTCCGTTCTTGGCTCCGGCAACCTGAACAACGGTACGATTGACGGCCGCCGGAATGCGAACCTGAACAATGGGCTCGGTAACAACTGGTGGAACTACGCCGCTCGAATTTCTGCATAATATCGATGTGCTGTATTTCGTTTCCTCAGAGGAACCCGAAAGCTTGGGCGGAATGCCCGAAATAGACAAACCAGCATGTGACCGACATTTATGTCGGTCACACCCTGTGGCGGTAGTGGACACAGGAGGGGACTAGTAGTAAAACCGAAAGTCCTTGAAGCAGAAAGAAAGGAAAAATGAAAACATATTGTAAAGGCCTGGTTGTATCTGATACAGCCAAAATAGAAAATAGCATTGATGATTATTTCCATAATAAATACAAAAAGAATAGCACTGTACGCTTCATCTCTGGTTATGCATCGCAGAGCAGAGAATATGTAAGGGAAAACTTTAAACCTGGAAGTTCTTTTTGGAAAGAGACACTTCACTTGTTAAGTGAGGAAATGGCAGCTAATATTGCGGAAAGAACCATGAAGGAACATATTCTTATGTGGTGTCAAACCGCACCGGCAATCCGTTATACGAAGATTACTGACAAGGGAAGCGGCAAAATTCGAGATCTCGGATTAGAAACGGTACTTTTCCGATTGTATGAGGCAGTTGCAGGAGATGCTGCAAAACCTTTGTGGAAAGCAAAATTCGGAACCTATCAAGTAGCATCTATAAAAGGGAGAGGCCAAAGTTATGGAAAGAAAGCAGTAAAGAAATGGCTTTCTTCTGATGCAGATGGAACAAAATATATGACTCAATGCGATATAAGACGGTGTTATCCTTCGATTTCTCATGAAAAGTTGAGGGGATACCTGAAACGGGATCTACATAAATCACACGAACTTTTGTATATGTTTATGACTTTTATAGAACTGTACGAAGAGTTCCCGAATCCGGAATCCAAAGACACTATGCGAGGAATTCTCATAGGATCTCCTGTTAGCAAGGATCTCTGCAATTATTTTCTTTCCTATGCATATCATTATGCAAGTGAAAAACTGGTAAAAATCTCTACCCGCAGAGGGAAGGCACGAGAAAAAAGACTTATATCACACGTTATATTTTATGCGGATGATATTGTATTGTTTTCCGGGAATAAGAAAGACGTCCATATGGCACAAAGAATGCTCATAGAATATATGAATAAGATTCTTGATCTGGATATAAAGCCTGATTGGAAAATGACAAAGGCTATGTATGAAGACAGGAATGGAAAAGCCAGAGGCTCTCTTTTGGACTATATGGGATTTCGATTTCATGGAGGAAATACAGTCTCAAAAGGATACCTGGGAAAACAGGTAAAGCATAGAAAAACGTGGGTCACAATAAGAAAACGTATATTTTTGGCTGCTCGCCGCAAAAGAAAGATATTTTCCGATAAACTGCGTAAGAAAATTCAAGTAAAAATGAAATTTGTACAGAGCGTGGTTTCTCAATTCGGATGGTTCAAAAGTACGAATATGGCTCATTACCGGAAAAAGAATCGGGTTGATCAACTTATAAAAATAGCTCGAAAAATAGTCAGCGATTATGCCAAGGGAAAAGAATATAGCACTGAAAAGTATTATAAAATGTGGAGGAAAAATTATGCATAAAACGAATTGTCCTGTATCACAGGGAAAAATCACTTATGCTACTTTACCCGATGGGACTGCAGATGTATGGATCCGCAAAAACGAAACTCAGCTTCCAGAAAGCGAGGAAGGCCCACAGGGAGTGGAAGCAGATGAAATCTATTTTAAGGTTACAGTGGACACTGTAACAAAAGAAGAAATATCTGCAGACATTGACTTCTGGTTCGACCAGTTAAAAGAGAAGGAGGAAGGTCTGAACGCAGATTATCTTTCTATTGAAACTTATCGTGCAAATAAGAAGAAAGAGATTTCGCAGATTTGCCAGAGTACAGTATTTGCAGGCGTGGACATTTCTATTTCTTCAGGAACAGAACATTTCAGCTTAAAAGATGAAGACCAGCTGAATTTATTTGGAAAACAGGCACAGCTTGCAGCAGGCAGTGAAAAACTGGAATACCACGAGGACGGAAATCCTTGCCGTTATTATTCTGCCGAAGACATGCAGAAAATTATTAATGGTGCAATGAAGTTCAAAAGCTATCACACAACCTATGGGAATTCACTGAACATGTGGATTAAAGGGTGCGCGAAAGCTTCGGAAATCGCCAAGATTGAATACGGAGCGCCGATCCCGGAAGAATATCAGTCAGAAGTTTTAAAGGACTATCTGGCCGAAATGGCAGCCGACAAGGAGGTTAAATGAATGCTCTGAAGACCATAGGCAGAAACGCTGTGCTTTTCGCTATAGGAGGTACGATTTACTACATGATCGAACTGATATGGCGAGGGTACAGCTCACTGCCTATGGTACTGGTTGGAGGGCTTTGCTTCTTGTTTTGTGGTTCGATAAATGAATTTCTAGGATGGGATATGCTCATATGGAAACAGATGTTTATCTGTGCTGTCGGGATAACTGCAATTGAGTTCCTTTCCGGATACATTTTGAATATTGTATTGGGGCTTGGAATATGGGATTACAGCAATATGCCTTTTAATATAATTGGACAGATATGTCTTCCTTTTACTGTGGCATGGTATATCCTATCTCTATTAGCTATTGTATTGGATGATCATCTGAGGTATTGGATATTTGGTGAAGAAAAACCAAGATACAAGTGGAGGTAACGACGATGGATGAAAACCAGGTTTTAGAACTTGTGGAATTCTATGAAGATATGATTGAAAAGCAGGATGAAATCATAGTGAGGCAGAGCAGGTTCATCAAGAGCCTGGCAACCGAACTTTCTCATTTGCGAAAATATGCTGAATGTAGAAGCGAGCGAAGATGAAAGACTTGACGCAGGGATTATTGAAGAAGTAAAGGAAGAGTATGTAAGCATGAGGGAACCGTAGAGGTTCCCTTTTTTCATGGAGGTAAGGTATGGTGCATGCGAGAGATAGACCTTTTAGGCGCAACACATTGGCATCTATTAATAGCGAAAGGAGGTTCTTATGCGAAAACTGGTGGATTGGTTAATCGGAGGTAATCTGGATCGGCTCTTAAAAGCACTCGGAGGGGAAGAGTAATGCTCGAAACATTTTGTCTATCTGTGCTTGGCAGCGGAGGTGTTGCCGGCATTTTTTTTGCTCTGATTCGTCACTATATTGAGCGAAGGCTCATGGAAGTGGAGGCACGAGAGCAGGAACGCATTAAGTATAAAATTGAACAGAGAAAAGCGGATGAAGAAATTACACATGCTACGGGGCGCGTGCTCTTTTGGCTGCATCATGCAATTGTAAAAGGAGAGCATAATGGCGAGCTCGAAGAAGCATTTGAAAATCTTCAGCGTGCAGAAGCACACAAAAAAGAAATGGACAGAGAAGTTCTGGCCAAATACAGCATTGATTAGGAGGAATTACTTATGGAATTACTTAACTTTTTAAAACAGATTCCGTTCCCGGTATTACTGGTTGCGGTGTTAATTTTGCTTGTAGTGACTTTGGTTATTGCGTTTCAGTATGCCAAGCATAAAGGATTGGAAGGTATCCGTGAACAGGTATACCAGCTGATCCTGAAAGCGGAACATATGTATAAAGAATCAGGAACGGGACAGCAGAAATTGAAATGGGTTGTTCAGCAGGCGAGAGGATTACTGCCAAAGTGGCTGCAGGTTATTATGTCGGAAGATGCGCTGCTTAAGATAATTGATGTGTGGTTTTGCGGCGTGAAAGATCTTTTAGACGATGGAAAAATTAATGGTTCACAGAAGGAAGGGGCTTAAGCCCTTTCCTTTTTTAGGGGGATATTATGAAAACGAATATAATGGGAACTGCAGTTGCTACGGTCCAGCAGATGCAGTCATATATACAGAAAGTTAATCCGGCAGTACCTAAATCCGTAATCGATATGGTTGAATATTATATATCAGAAGGAAAAACGGAAGGAGTAAGGGGAGATATCGCCTTTGCGCAAAGTTGCCTCGAAACAGGTAATTTCACATTCAATGGTTCTGCCGTAACATTGGACCAGAACAATTTTGCCGGAATCGGCGTTACAAAAATGGCATGAAAGGGAATTTGTTCTCTCATCCATGGATCGGCATCCGGGCACAGATCCAGCATCTTAAAGCATATGCATCTAACGAAAAACTGTACGGTGTATGCGTGGATCCTCGTTTCTGTTATGTGAAAAGAGGAATAGCCCCATATGTTGAATGGCTTGGAATACAGGAAAATCCACAGGGCGGAGGCTGGGCCGCAGGGAAGAATTATGGATCAAAGATATTGGAAATTCTGGCGAAGATAATCGCGATGCCAGAAGCGAATAAGGAGGATGTTACAATGAATCTCAACACAAGTTTAATCAGCAATAACAACAGCTATGCAAATCAGGTACCTAAATACATCGTTATCCATAATACAGATAACTTTGCAAAAGGAGCAAACGCAAAGGCACATGCCAAGGCTCAGCATGACGGGAACTTCTCCGGCTACTCTGCTCATGTATATGTTGATGATACCGAGGCTTATCAGGCAACTCCATTCGACAGAGGCGCTTGGCATGTAGGGGTTAACTATGGCGGTCGATTGTTCGGAATCTGCAATAATCATAATTCTATTGGTATCGAGATGTGTGTGCAGGCAGGGTATAATTATGATAAGGCATTTCAGAACACTGTTGAGGTCTGCAAGATGCTGATGCAGAAGTTTGGAATTGACGCAGATCATGTGGTATCCCACTATGATGTGTGCGCAAAGAATTGCCCTTCTGCAATCCGGGCAAAGGCGACTGGAACCGTTTCAAGCAGCTGATCGGTGCAAAGACAGTAGATGCAACTGTAGATAAATATTATAGAATCCGGAAGAGCTGGCCTGACAGCAAAAGCCAGATCGGAGCGTACAAAAATCTTGAAAACGCAAAGAAAGACTGGAAAGAAGGTTACACAATCTTTGATTGGAACGGAAAAGCTGTATATCCAGAACAGAAAAAAGACACTTCATCAAGTAAAACAAAAGTTAGCCTGACTGAAAAATTAAACATTCAGCTTCCGGTGCTGCAGTCTGGAGCAGAAGGCTCGGCAGTACGTTGCCTGCAGGCAATACTCGGTGTTTCTGTTGATGGAGATTTTGGAAAGAATACCAAGACGGCACTTAAAACATTCCAGAAGAATGTTGGTATTGATGATGATGGTTGCTGTGGTCAGAATACATGGAAAAAGATTGCTGACCACATGAATGCAAATACATTCAAATAATAACAAAACAGGTGCTTTTTATAATATGTTTGCTTCAAAATTTGCCTTACAGGGTATAAAATATATCACGCAGTTTATAACAGTATTTGATATAATCTAACAAAAGTCCTTCCGATATATCAAGAGGTGCTAAATTATAACGGAAGGAGCAATGGCATGATTAAAATTTTACTGTCAAAAAAGCTTGGGGAGATGAGACTTACTCAGGCAGATTTGGCGAGGGCAACCGGAATAAGACCCAACACCATCAACGAGTTGTACCACGAGCTTGCAGATAGGGTGAATCTGGAACACCTCGACTTGATTTGCGAAGCCCTGGATTGTGAGCTGGATGAATTGATTGTTAGGGTACCGAACAAGGAATCAGCCATAACCCACACTCGCCAGGGAACTCAAAAACCCGGCAGAAAGAGGTAACCGCTGCAACGGTTACCTCTTATTAAAGAGGGGATTTCCCCTCTTTAATTCACTTCTTTTAAATTATAATCTAACGAATCATACAAATAATCTGTATCAAATCCCATATCTTTGTAACCTTGCAATACAGTTTCAACATAACGGCTAGATGGCTTTCCCGCAGTGGCTGAGTCAGGCAAGAGGTATATCATAGCCTTTTTTCTAGTGCCGTTTTTTAATTGTACAAATACATTTCTCTTTTTATAAAATCTCGGATATCCCTCATACAGATCAAGAGCCTTCTCGTTTTTGTTATCGATATTCCAAACAGCAACAGGAACCCTACTTCCTTTTTGTCTTTTGACGGTTGCATAAGATCCTGTGCGGCTTCCTCTGTAAAGTAATTTCCAATTTATCAGATATCCGGTAAATGCGACTGTTGCTCCAGGACAACGGTATGACATTTGCTGTACGTTAAGATTGCTTCCGTATGCTACATATAAACTCATGGTATTTCCTTTCTCCCCGTAAAGCCGTTAGGTCAGCTGATTTATGATTAAGCTACACGCTCTGCATTTGCATTTTCACGAAGCTGTTTCATCATGTGAAGTCGGCATGTTTTGAATTCATCACCATAAAGTCCAAGTCTGTTTGTGAGGATATTATACATTAAAGTGACTTTTTCTTTGCTGTGTATCCGTTCATGGTTCTGAATACGACTTTATCATCAGATTCGATGGACCATGCAGAGAGTGCTAAACAAAACTGTACATATGCCTTGATCTTTCCTGCATGAAGAGTGCTGTTAAAAAGTCTGAATTCGACAGTTCCTTTCTGGAAGAAGCTATGAAGATTCAATGCGTGGTATCTTGTAGAGTTATAATGCTGATGATTGATTCCACCACAGTAGCCATCGTTTGCTGGGCTGTACCAAATTTTCTCAACGGAATCGGTTGTGATGTTTTTGTCTTTTTTCATGGTATCAAGTAAATTCTTGCAAACTGGCTGACACCAACGATATTTTCTGTCACCTACTGCAAGCGCATCGTAAATGATTTCCTGTCTGCTATACATGAAATTTACCAGACGGCGAAGAGAAGTTGCGGTATGGTTCGCTCCGTCTACATGAATATGGATTCCGCATGAACTGTGAGGAACTCCGCCGATTTCTCTGAATTTACGGATGATTGCCTGCAGTGTATCAAGATCTTCGTATTTAAGAACCGGTGTTACGAATTCAACTCTGTATTCGTCCATGTTCTCGGTTCCAACTTTGCGGATTGGATGTATTGAGCTGTCTCGCATTACCTTCCATTTTCTTCCCTGTGAATCCTGAATTGTTCTTGTCTGGTAGCAAGTGTGATCTGGTCTGGAAGCTGTAGTTCCGATAATTTCTGCAACTGCATCAGCAGCCATCTTTCTTGAAATACCTGTAAATTCAACCTCAACACCGTAGTTCTGTTTCTTTAAAAGTTCTGACATATCATTTTCCTCCTATTATCTCTCAAACCTCGCACCGTCTATGCGAATGTTTGTTCTGTTGTTTATGTTTGTATATTACCATATGTACCGTACATGTCAATAGTTTATTGAAGAAAATCTCTAAAATAATGAAGAAAAATGTTGACAAAATGAAGATATAGTGATAAACTATAATTGTAGCAAGGAGATAGCAGGAAAGGAGTTAGAGAAATGGAAAAAGACATAATGACTACATTAGAATTTAAAACCGTTATGGAAATGGTCGTGTTGATCATCGAGAGCAGCGAAAATAAAGAAGAGGCACTTGAAAAAATCAAGAACCTCTCCATTTTAAAAGAAAATAATTAAGAACTAAGCGAATAGACACCGAGCGGACTCCGAAACTTCCTGCTTCCGCTCGGTACCTAAGAAATAATAGCAGGAAGAAAAAAATAAGTCAACAGAAAGTTGGTAGTATTATGATATCGTACAATCCGCTTTGGCACACGCTTCTTGATAGAGGTATGAATAAGGGAGATCTAAAAGACGCAACCGGATTAAGTTATGGGACTATGGCTTCCATGGGAAAGAATGAGCCAGTCAATCTGAAACAGATAGATAGAATATGTAAAGCTCTTAATTGCGGCATCAGTGATGTGATAGAGTATATACCTGATTAACATCACTGCAATAAATAATACGATTTATTCCCGTGATGTTAGAGTGATGCTTGGAACTATTGCAAATAATAATACAACGTGGTATATTTAATAAAAGTCCGCCTCTTTTATTTTATTTAATACACGGTAACACGAAAAAGCGGCCTAGTGTTATTGAGTTTGAATAATGAGCATATTTTTGGCACTCCTCTTTGGCACTTTTTGATAATCCCCTTTGTAAGAATCAGAAAATCCGAGCCATACGGAGCACCCGAGAAAACATCAAAAAAAGACATAAAAACATAGAGAAAAAAATTAGAAGCCTTGCATCAGAGACCATCCTGATGCAGGGTTTTTTTAGTCCTGAAAGAAGAGAAAAAAAGAAACCTTAAAGAAATCCACACCCGGAGAAAATGCAGTAAATAAGCTGTTTCCAGCCGTTCTGAGAAAAAAGTTACAAAAGAATCTTATCAAAAGTATGCCTGAAAAGAACCTGGTGTTGTATGCATCGCTGAGAGAAAAAGGCAGAAAGAAAAAAGTAAAAATAGTGCAGTATCCCCGAGGAGCCGGAAAGGGAAGTTTTTACAAGTGAGTTTGCTAAAAAAATGCAAAGTGGGTGTGCGAAGGGACATGGAGAAAAAGGAAAAAGCCGTTTTTGGGATTCTGGTTCTGGGAAAAGATTGGCTTAAAATCAACGTTTTTCAGGTTTTTGTGGATTCCGGAATGCGGTTTTGGGAAAAGAAACGATGTGATAATCCTGTTTTTGGGAGGATAATGTCAGATTTGGGAACATTTCTGGGAAAGGAAGAAAGTTGGTATGATTAAAAAAGGTTTCAAGGGACGATGCCAGAAGAGGCAGATGAAAAAGTGTAAGGATGTGGTGAGGACGTATGGGGCAATCCAGTTGGCATATGCAGAGAGACTGGAACAGGAAGACAGCATAAGTGAATTTCAATGCAATGTGATGCTGTCCGGTCTGGAAGTCGGGGAATACAGTTCTGATTTTGTCTGTGAGAAACAGAATGGAGATTTGATGGTCAGGGAGTGTGTGGAACGGAGATTCTTAAAGAAGCCAATGACTGTGAAGTTACTGGATGCATCAAGGGAGTACTGGACAAGACGGGGTATCACAGACTGGGGGATTGTGACAGATGAAGAAAAATAGGGATTGCAGGATAATCAGACTTGGGGACAGGATTTTAAGGATACTGGATGCAAAAGAGGAGAAGGCGCTGGTCATAGACTGTGTAAAGATGGGGATGCCAAAGTGGATAAGTCTGTCAGAGATAAAGGACGGTGTGGAAATCTCAGAGGAAGAGTTCGTGGGGAGATGGAGCGGGATATCCCGGAAGAGATGTCTGCCTCTGCCAGACAGACCATGCATGAGAGATTCACTGTCATTTCAGGCATCCTGCCCTGTGTGGGGGATAAAAAGCAGAGGAGTTTACGGATTGCAGATGCCGCAGAAAAGTATAAGGTCAGCCAGAACACGGTGAAGAATTACCTGGGGTATATCTGGCATATCAGGATATCGCGGTGCTGGCGCCGAGGGAGAAGCAGGAACAGAGGGAACTGACACAGGATGAAAAGAACATGCGCTGGGCGTTGAACAAGTTCTACTATACCAGGGAAAAGCAGAGCCTTTCCACTGTCTATACCCTGATGCTGAAAGAGAGGTACTGTGACCGGAACGGAAAACTGAAAGACCGTTACCCGTCCATCCATCAGTTACGGTATTTCTATAAAAAGACGAAGAAACTGCAGACATACTATATCTCCAGAAACGGGTTAAAGGATTACCAGAGGAACCACCGCCCCCTGCTGGGGGACGGAGTGCAGGAGTTCTGTTCGGTAGGTGCAGGGATGCTGGATGGAACTGTCTGCGATATCTACCTGGTAGATGATGCCGGACATCTGGTGGGGAGGCCGATTCTCCTGGCATGTGTGGATGCATATACCTCCTTCTGTTATGGATACACCTGCTGTGGGAGGGCGGCGTGTATTCCCTGAGGAACCTGATGTTAAATGTGGCTGCGGATAAAAAGGAGTGGTGCAGGAGATTCGGCATCCTGATAGAAAGGGAACAGTGGGACTGTGACTGTCTGCCGGGCTGATGCTGACAGATATGGGAACGGAATATACCTCTGAGAACTTCGGGCAGATTACAGAGCTGGGTGTGACCATACAGAACCTTCCGGCATACAGACCGGAATTAAAAGGACAGGTGGAGAAATTCTTTGACCTGATACAGTCAGAGTATAAGAAGCACCTGAAGGGCAGGGGTGTGATAGAGCCGGATTACAGGGAGAGGGGAGCACATGATTACAGAAAAGATGCCTGCCTGACCATGCGTGATTTTGAAACTGTCATCCTCAGATGTATCCTGTATTATAATTCCCAGAGGATTCTGGAAAATTTCCCTTATACGGAAGAAATGCTGCAGGAGGGAGTCAAGCCGTTTGCGTCTTCTGTCTTTAGATGGGGAAAGCACAAAGAAGGGGTCAACCTGATTCCTGTTTCCAGGGAAGAACTGATACAGACCTTTTGCCGAGGACAGCGGGAAGATTTATGCGGTCAGGGTTAAAGGTAAAAGGAATGCGTTACCATGCAGACGGATATACAGAGAGATATTTAAAGGGCGGTGAGGCCACGGTTGCATACAATCCGGAGGATGTGAGCCATGTATGGCTGCTTGAAGATGGGGCTTATCAGAGGTTTGACCTGATAGAGAGCCGATTTCGTGGGAAAAACATCGCAGAAGTGGAGAAGTTAAAGGCAGACTGTAATGAAATGATAAAGGATGCCTCTGCCGGAAACCTGCAGGCAAAGATTGATTTGGCAATGCATATACAGAACATTGCCGGGAATGCGGTACATACCGGAGACACAAAGATAAAGAACATACGGAAGACCAGGCAGAGGGAACAGAGGAAGAGACACGTGGACTTTATGAAAGAAGGTGCAGGAAATGAGAGATAAGATTGTGGATATCATGCCGGAGATGAAGACGGGGAAAGAACTGCTGGACTGTTTGAGGGAAACACCGGAATATCCTGCCTGCATATGGGAAAAAAGCAGCATGGAGCGGCTGGTGGCATTGTCAGATATTTATAACGTTTATATCCCCTCCCGGATGTCTGTAGAGATATACCATAAACTGTATATGGGGCTTTTGCGGTCTATGCAGAAGAAAGAATCCATGCAGGCAGTATACCAGAAGTATGAGAACCAGCGGGGGATACGGGGCGGCCAGTGCAGGGGGATTTTAGGAGCTCGGACTCCTTCACCATTCTCGGAGCCTCCGGCATCGGAAAGAGTTCTGCCGTATTCCGGGCGATTGACCTGATAATGACAAAGAGAGTGATAGAGATAGAAGAGCCATACTGCCGGATTGCCCCCTGCATCATTGTCCAGTGTCCGTTTGATTCCTCTGTAAAAGGGCTTCTGCTGGAAATCCTGCGTAAGGTGGATGAGGTGCTTGGCAGCAAGTACTATGTGAATGCACTGAAAGCGAGGGCATCTGTGGATATGCTGATTGGAAGTGTGAGCCAGGCTGCCCTCAACCATATCGGGCTGCTTGTGGTGGATGAGATACAGAATGTAGTGAACAGCAGGAACGGGAAATCCCTGGTAGGGATGCTGACGCAGCTGATAATAATTCCGGTATCTCTATCTGTATGGTAGGGACACCGGAAAGCATCCCTTTTTTTGAACAGGCAATGCAGCTGGCAAGACGGTCTCTGGGGCTGCAATACGAAGCCATGCAGTTTGGGGATGAGTTCTGTGGGGTATGCAGGGAACTGTTTCTCTATCAGTATACGAAGACCAGGATGGAGTTATCGGACGGGGTGACAGAATGGCTCTTTGAACATTGCGGCGGAAATATCTCAGTCCTTGTATCCCTGATTCATGACGCGCAGGAAATCGCGATTCTGGAAGGGGATGATGTACTGGATATGGCTATGCTGGAAGCGGCGTATCAGAAACGTATGAGTATGCTGCATGATTACCTGGAACCGTCCATAAAGCGGAAAAAGCAGAGTTCTGACAGTAGGAAGAAGGCGTCCGTATCTGTGGAGGAGCCGGAAGGGACAGGGACGAACATACAGGAAACCCTTGCCGGGATGGTCAGCAGGGCGAAGAAAGAAGACCTGGATGTCGTAGAGGTATTTAAACAGCACTTTAAGGTAGAGGAGGTAGCGGTATGATTGCTTTTTTTCCGGAACTGTATGAGGATGAACTGGCATACAGCTGGTTCTCCCGTTATTATACAAAATCAGGGTATCTGTCACTGAGATATGCGCTGGATGATTTATATGTTAAAAGATATGTAAACCCTGACACAGAGTTTGTGAATGAACTGAGACCGGAGGTGAAGGAACTTGTGATAAAACACTGCGGCATGGAAAATCTCATCCTGGGGCATACCATGTTTTCCTCTTATGGGAGGTTTCTGCCGGATGCGAAGAAGCAGGAGGCTTACCGGGCACTGCTGGATATGAACGGGAACTTCAATAACCTGCTCGCTATCCCAAAGAACCAGAGAGGGACAGGCAGGACATTGAGGTACTGTCCGTTATGTGTAAAGGAAGACAGGAGAGCATATGGGGAAACATACTGGCACAGAATCCATCAGATTCAGGGGATGCAGATATGCGGGCGGCATGGCTGTTATCTTGCAGAGAGTGATGTTTCTATGGAGAGAAAAGCGGCGCCGGGATTATGGAATGCAGAATCTGTCATACCGGAGGAACTGGAAGTGAGGATGTGTGAAGAGGAGAAGGAAGCTGCCCTTGCAGGGTATGCATGCCGGATTTTTGAGGGGAGGATGCCGTTTAAGAGCCGGGTATCCGTGGCAGAGTTTTTGAAATACCGTCTGAAACGTCCTTACGGTTCGGCATCAGGAGTCAGTCTCTGTCTGGAAAGGCTTTATCAGGATTACAGGGAGTTTTATGGAAATAAAAACGTGATGACTGAGACGAAGATGCAGAAGATTCTGCTGGGGAAAAGATGGAACTTTTACGATATCTGCCAGCTGTCCATGTTCGCAGGTATCCCGGTGGAAGAACTGGCGGCAATCCCGGATAGTATCGCAGATGAGATAAAAGAGCCTGTATTTATGCAGGTGTCAGAGGAATTAGGGCTTGATTATGAACTGGTACGCAGTGTGGGGGAAGCTGTATTGAGCGGTATGAGGCCAGGGAACGGGTGCAGCGTAGGAAAAGGACGTTTGCATGGGAGAAGATGGATGAGGAACTGCTTCCAAAGGTCAGGGAGACCATAGCCTTGTTACAGGGGGATGGGATGACACGCCCGCAGAGGGTCACGGTATCTGCAGTCACGAAGAAGATGCACCTGCCGGATAAGAGATTTGAGAAACTGCCGCGGTGCAGGGAGGAGATTAAGGAGCATACAGAACCGCAGAAGGAATACTGGGCGAGGGAGGCAGTATGGGCGTATCGGAAACTTGTGAGAGAAGGGCGGCCTGTGAACTGGACGCAGATACGGAGCTGACCAATATGAAAAACGTGGATTTTCAGGGATGCAAGCCGTATCTGAGAAAACATGCAGGGGAGGATGCAGACCGGCTGGAGAGTCTGCTGTGATGAAAACGCGGGACTGCAGGAAAGGATATGGCTGCCAGGTGGATTTGCGGGCAGATTACAGGAAATTTACAGGCTGATGTAAGAACCCGGAAGCCCGCGAAGCCGCATAAACAGGGCGTTTGCGGGCTCCGGATGGGATTCTTACAAACTTTTGCAACAGTGACCGCAGTTATGAAAGGAGATAGGATATTTTTTTATTAAAAACTTTTTCTATAAGTCAGTGTATGTTGGAAAATCCTGTAAGTTTGTA
>ENA-OQDD01000313-OQDD01000313.1-human-gut-metagenome-genome-assembly--contig:-NODE-313-length-20628-cov-1.874933_pt1 | contig 20628 bp, 21 predicted proteins | sample MGYA00242507_ERZ504598 | MGnify/ENA primary metagenome ERZ504598 (study PRJEB26092, sample SAMD00036318) | human gut metagenome | host: Homo sapiens | study: EMG produced TPA metagenomics assembly of...
GCGCACCGGCGAGGCGCCATGCTGGCCTGAACAGCTTCCCCGGCGTCATCTGCGGCCATGTGGAGGACCCCGTGGACGCCTACACCTTCGCCCACGTCAACGACGGCAACGCCGTCGCCATGCCTTTCGCTAAGGGCTTCGGCTGGGGCGGTGAGCTGAACCTCGAGTACTGCTTTGAGAAGCTGTTCGGCTTCGGCCACGGTCAGGGCTACCCCAAGGAGCGCGTCGAGCCCGAGCAGCGCAACAAGAAGATCCTCGACGGCGTCCGCGCCGCCACCTTCAAACCCCTCATCGAGTGCCTCAAGAGCATCGATCAGGACCTGCTGAAGGGTGCCATCGCCGGTGAGAAGTTCAGCGAGCTGTTCTTCGCCTCCTGCAAGGACGAGGAGCTGGCCGCTTATATCAAGAGCCTGCTGGCTTGAGCGGTGGCCAGAGCATGACGGCCTGTATCACCTGAACGAGAACATCGCCCACCTGCTGGAGGGCTTTCTGGAATCGGCAGTCCCCCTCATCGCGGGGCTGGCGGAGGTCATCGGCCTGTTCATCATCGTGACGAGCCTTGTCAAGGCCACCTACACTATGTGCGGGCGACCTTTTTCCGCGACCGGTACGACTTCCACCACGAAATGAGCACCGGCCTGACGACGGCGCTGGAATTTCTCATGTCAGCAGAGATCGCCAAGACCTTCCTTCTGCAGAACCTCGAGTCGGTCATCCCGCTGGCGGCGACTTCGCGCTGCGCGCTCTGATGAGCCTGCTGCTCCATGTCGAAATGCGGGCAGACCACACGGGGGAAAAATGATGCCTGCCAAAGTTTTCTTTGCCCATTCTTTTCCGGTTTGTGCAGAACGTCAAAAATATGGATTTTTGCATCGGTACGCCCTGCTACTGGCTCATCGGCTTCGTCCTGATGTTCGGCTTCAACGGCGGCTCTTCCCTGAGCCTTTCCACCGATGAGACCATGACCCTGAGCTGTGCCTGTGGACAGCACCCTCCTGCCGAAGATCAAGGTCGAGGTCATCGTCTCCAGGATCTCGGTCGATTCCGTGGTGGAGGCCGCCAAGAAGGCGTGGATATATTGTTCTCCTTTTTCCTTTTTTCTGATAATTCCAAACACAGCTCAAAGCCCCGCTCCTTCGCACAAGGGAGCGGGGCTTTGGCGTTTCTTGACAGCGCCCGTCCGTCGTGTTATCTTTGTGGGCAGGATATAAAAAACACAGGAGTGTTATCATGAAAGAATTTTTGAAAAAGGAGCTTTATTCCTTCCGGGCCGTCGCGGCTATCCTGGCCCGCTGGCTGCTGCTGGCCGTTCCCACCGGCCTCGTCTGCGGTGCTGTCGGCACAGCGTTCCACCTGGCCGTGGAGCACGTCACCGAGTGGCGGGCCGAGCACATCTGGCTGCTCTGGCTGCTGCCGGTGGCAGGTCTTGCCATCGTGGCACTTTATAAGGTGACGGGCTGCGAGGGGATGGGGACGAACAACGTCATCCGCGCCGTCCACAGCGGCGAGAGCGTCAGCCCGCTGCTGGTGCCGGCCATCTTCTTCGGCACGGTGCTCACCCACCTCTGCGGCGGCTCGGCCGGACGCGAGGGCGCGGCTTTGCAGATGGGCGGAAGCATCGGCTACAACATCGCAAAGCTCTTCCGCTTCTCCGACCACGACCGCCGCACGGCCACGGCCTGCGGCATGGCGGCGTTCTTCTCGGCACTGTTCGGCACGCCGCTGTCGGCGACCCTCTTCGGCATCATGGTGGAGGACGTGGGCCTCGCGTTCTCGGTGGCCTTTGTCCCCGGCTTCGCCGCCGCCTCATCGCCTACGGCGTCTCGCTGGCCTGCGGCATCTCTCCTACCCATTTGCGCTGACCGCACCGGCGCTTTCCATTGATTCTACTCTGCTGGTGGCTGTGCTGGGTGTTGCCTGTGCGCTGGTGGCCCGGGCATTCTGCTGGCTTCTCCACACCATGGAGCACGAAATGCCCCGCCGCCTGCCGAACCCTGGGTGCGTGCCGTCGTGGGCGGTGCTGCCGTGGTGGCCCTCTCCTACCTGATGGCGTGGGCCGCTACAACGGCGCGGGCATGGGCGTCATCACTGCCGCCGTGGAGCAGGGGCAGGCCCTGCCGTGGGACTTTATCTGCAAGATACTGCTGACCGCCCTGACCCTCTCGGCGGGCTTCAAGGGCGGCGAGGTCGTCCCCAGCTTCTACATCGGTGCGACCTTCGGCTGTGCATTCGGCCCGCTGCTGGGCCTGCCCGCCGGGTTCTCCGCCGCCGTGGGCCTCGTCTCGGTGTTCTGCGGCGCGACGAACACCCTCATCGCCTCCATCCTGCTGGCCTATGAGCTGTTCGGCGGCGTGGGGCTGGAGCTGATCGCGCTGGGCTGCGGCGTCTGCTATATGCTCTCCGGCACCCACGGCCTCTACAGCAGCCAGCTCTTTGTGACGGAGAAGCTGCTGTCGGAGTATACGGAGAGCTGGGGGAAGCGGCTGCACCACTGATTCTCTTTCATTTTCCAGCGCACAGCCCTTGATTTTTTCTGCGCCCCGTGCTACAATCATCTGTAGTTTCATCCTGTGATGCGCAGTGTGCGCAGGTTTTCTGCCGCCGGTGCGTCAAAATCAAATGTCCCAAAACGATGATGCGGACAAACCGAAGTCCCGTTCTCCATGCCGCAGAGAGGGCTGCCGTCCGGAAGGACGCGCTGCAAGCAGCCTGCCATGTGCCGGACTTCTACCACCGCAGAGTGCAGAGGAGAACCTCTGCGGGTGCGCCCGTTACAGCACAGCGAGTGGCGTGCAGCAGCACGCAATTCGGGTGGAACCGTGGAACGCAGTTGGATCTTTCAAAGGCGCTTCATCCCGTAGAGCAAATGCGGGGTGAAGCGTCTTTTTTGTTATACCAAACGCATTTTTCATGTCAAGAAGGAGTAACACCATGAAGATCATCTATAAGGACGGTCATGTGGACGAGTGCCCGCAGGACCAGGAACTGCACGTTATCCGTCACACCGCAGCCCACGTCATGGCTCAGGCCATCAAGCGCCTCTACCCGGAGGCTGACTTCGCCTTCGGCCCCGCCACCGAGAACGGCTTCTACTACGACGTTGACCTCGGCGACACCAAGCTGACCGACGAGGATCTGGCCAACATCGAGAAGGAGATGCGCAAGATCACCAAAGAGAATCTGGCCATCAAGCCTTCATCCTGCCCCGCGCAGAGGCTGTCAAGCTGATGGAAGAGCGCCACGAGAACTATAAGGTCGAGCACATGGCTGACCTGGCCGACGAGACCGAGTTCAGCTTCTTCCAGCAGGGCGAGTACGTCGATATGTGCATCGGACCTCACCTGACCTACACCAAGGCTCTGAAGGCCTTCAAGATCACCCAGCAGTCCGGCGCATACTGGAAGAACGACAAAGAGAACAAGATGCTGACCCGTATCAACGGCGTGGCTTTCCACAATCAGGAGGAGCTGGACGCCTGGGAGAAGGAGCAGCAGGAGGCCCGTGAGCGCGACCACCGCAAGATCGGCAAGGAGATGGGCCTGTTCATGACCGACGACCTGGTTGGCCGCGGTCTGCCCATGTTCCTGCCCGCAGGCTACACCGTCTGGCAGGAGCTGGAGAACTATATCAAGGAGAAGGAGCGCGCCCGCGGCTATCTGCACGTTATGACTCCCTGCATCGGCACCGTGAATCTGTACAAGACTTCCGGCCACTGGGACCACTACCGCGAGAATATGTTCCCCGCCATGGAGATGGAGGGCGAGAGCTACGTCCTGCGCCCGATGAACTGCCCCCATCACATGATGATCTACGCAAACCGTCCCCACTCCTACCGCGACCTGCCCATGCGCATCGGCGAGATCGCACACGACTTCCGCTATGAGTCCTCCGGCACCCTGAAGGGCATCGAGCGCGGCCGTCACTTCTGCCAGAACGACGCTCACCTGTTCTGCACTCCGGAGCAGATCAAGAGCGAAGTCGCTGATGTCTGCAACCTCATCTTCGAGACCTACAAGGATTTCAACATCACCGACTACCGCTGCGTTCTGTCCCTGCGTGACCCCGCCGATAAGAAGAAGTATCACGACGACGACGCGATGTGGAACCACGCTGAGAACGCTCTGCGCGAGGTCCTGACCGAGCTGGGCATCCACTTCACCGAGGAGATCGGCGAGGCTGCTTTCTACGGCCCCAAGCTGGACGTCAACGTCAAGCCCGCTGTCGGCGCTGAGTACACCCTGTCCACCTGCCAGCTGGACTTCTGCCTGCCCGCAAAGTTCCACCTGACCTATGTGGACAAGGACGGCACCGAGAAGACCCCCGTTGTCCTGCACCGTGCGATCCTCGGTTCTCTCGACCGCTTCATGGCCTACCTCATCGAGGAGACCAAGGGCAAGTTCCCCACCTGGCTGGCTCCTGTTCAGGTCAAGGTGCTGCCCGTCTCCGAGAAGACCCTCGAGTATTCCGAGGCCATCACCGAGAAGCTGGTGGAGGCCGGTATCCGTGTGGCTCTGGACGACGACAACCAGAAGATCGGCTACAAGATCCGCGCTGCACAGCAGGTGGACCGCGTGCCTTATATGCTGGTCCTGGGCGCCAAGGAAGCCGAGGCCGGCAACGTCTCCGTCCGTGACCGCAAGGGCGAGACCACCACGATGGATCTCGACGCCTTCATCGCCAAGGTGACCGACGAGATCAAGAACCGCACCTACAACAACTAAACATGCGCTAAAATAGCAGCGAGGCCCTCTTCCCGCACGGGAAGAGGGCCTCGCTGCTATTATAAGGAGCTGGGCCTGCCGTTTGCTCAGCATTTTCATTTGTGGGGGCTTTACCGATTTTTCCTGTCTGCCCACGCACGGACGGCAGAGTAGAGGGCGGCGAAGACAAGCCCGGCCGCGGCCAGATGATCCAGCTGTTTTCCCAGTTGTTGTTCCAGAAGTTGACAGCGAGATACACCGCCGGCACAAGGCACCAGTAGGCCCCGGCAAACCAACCGACACGGCGGTTCGTCCACTTTTTGCGGACGGTGTATTCCCCCGTTTGCAGCAGCTTATCAAAGCTGCCCTGGGTCATCACGGCCCGGATGAACAACTGTACTGCACCGGCACAATGGCCAGCAGCAGGCCGACTGCGGCAACGATCCAGAAGCCTGGTGCTCCCAGCATGGCCGTGCCCAGGCATCGGCACCACGGCCAGCACACAGAGCACCACGCCCTGGGTCATGCTGCGGCGGTAGGTGGGCGCATACTCCTGTTTCTGCCGCTCCACGATGCCCTCCACACCATAGGCAAGGGCGATCTGCTCTTTTTCCAGATATTCGAACGCTTTCAGCCGGATGCGGCGGGCAGGATGAGCAGCAGCCCCAGCGCGACGAAGAGCAGCAGGAAGATGACACCGAGCCCTGCCATCCGCTCTTCGTTGGGTGTACCATCGCTCCATGCGCCCAGAACAAGCAGCGCGATGGGGCTGAGGATGCACAAGCCCACACCCGCCGCCATCTTCCCATGAACGGCCCGCACCGTGCTGAGATATGCGTTTGCCTCGTCAAACGAGACGGTGCGGCAGGGTTCCGTCACCCGCTCTTCCTTCGGCAGCGGGGCCGTGGCATCGGGCTGTTCCAACTCATCTTTTAATAAGTAGTCAGTGCTCACTTCAAACAGAGCACTCAGCTTCAGAATTTTATCCAAGTCAGGGATGGACGTTCCGCCCTCCCACTTCGAGACAGCCTGACGCGAAACGTTCAACTGATCGGCAAGCTCTTCTTGGCTCCATCCATTCTGGCGGCGGAGAAGGGCAATTTTTTCGGCTAAGATCATAGTGTTCTCTTTTCTGCCGCAGGGCGGCATATCAATGGATTTCGGCGGACGTCCTCTATGCCGTTATCATAGCAGATTTTCCAGTTGACAACCACCAATTACGGCTTGAAATTTGTCAACCAGCGGTTGCAACCACGCAAAAAGCGCCTGCACCCAGCATAATCGCATGGGCACAGGCGCTTTCGTTTCTACTATCTGTTACTTCAGCAGATTGTTATCCGTAAAGTAGTCGATCCGCATGGACCTGCGCACTTCGGCGAGGGTGGCGGCGGCGGTCTTTTCGGCCACAGCGCTGCCTTCCTTCAGAATTTCCACGACCTCGGGCAGGCGCTGCTCCCACTCCTTGCGACGGTTGCGGATGGGCTCCAGCTCGGCCTGCATGACGCTGTTCAGGAACTTCTTCACCTTCACATCGCCCAGACCGCCGCGCTGATAGTGTGCCTTCAGCTCGTCGAGGTTCTGGTACTCGGGCAGGAACTCGGCAAAGTGCTCCGGGCGGCTGAATGCATCCAGATAGATGAAGACGGGGTTGCCCTCCACCTTGCCGGGGTCCTGCACGCGCAGGTGGTTCGGGTCGGTGTACATGGACATGATCTTCTTCTTGATGTCCTCAGGCTCGTCGGAGAGGTAGATGCAGTTGCCGAGGCTCTTGCTCATCTTGGCCTTGCCGTCGGTGCCGGGCAGGCGCAGGCAGGCGCTGTTCTGGGGCAGAACGATCTCCGGCTCCACCAGAGTCTCACCGTAGACGGCGTTGAACTTATGGACGATCTCGCAGCACTGCTCGATCATGGGGCGCTGGTCCTCACCTGCGGGGACGGTAGTGGCCTTGAAGGCGGTGATGTCCGCAGCCTGGCTGATGGGGTAAGTGAAGAAGCCCACCGGGATGCTGGACTCGAAGTTCTTCTGCTGGATCTCGGCCTTGACGGTGGGGTTGCGCTGCACACGGGAGACGGTGACGAGGTTCATATAATAGAAGCTCAGCTCGGTCAGCTGGGGCACCATGGACTGGATGAAGATGTGTGCCTTGGCGGGGTCGATGCCCACGGCCAGATAGTCCAGAGCGACCTGCAGGACGTTCTGGCGCACCTTCTCCGGGTTGTCGGCGTTGTCGGTAAGGGCCTGTGCGTCAGCGATCATGATATAGATCTCGTCGAACTTGCCCGAGTTCTGCAGCCGGACACGCTCCTTCAGAGAGCCGACATAGTGGCCGACGTGGAGCCGGCCCGTCGGGCGGTCGCCCGTCAGAATGATCTGTTTCATACTTTTCTCCTTTTTCATCAGGCGCATTTTTCCTCAGCCTCTCCGTCACAGCTGACGCTGTGCCGCCTCCCTGACAGGGGAGGCTCTGGCGAAAAGGGTAAGTTTTCGGTTTTGCCAAGGGCTCTCCTATCCGGAGAGCTGGACGCCGCAGGCGGCCTGAGAGGTTCATTTTTTATAAGTATATCCCCCGCCGCTTTCCCTGTCAACAAAAGCCGCACCGGAACGGATAAAAAAGAAAAAGCGATGGAAAACTTCCATCGCTTTACTGGCGCCTCTTGCCTGACTCGAACAGGCGACACCCTGATTAACAGTCAGGTGCTCTAACCGACTGAGCTAAAGAGGCATCTATATAAAACGGCGCAGAGCGTTTTACTACTAAAATGGTGACCCGTACCGGAATCGAACCGATGTTAAAGGCGTGAGAGGCCTCTGTCTTAACCGCTTGACCAACGGGCCATACTACCATTGCATCGGGTGTTGTTCCCGACTCGATTATTTTAGCACAGCGCACCCGCTTTGTCAACAGGCATTTTCAATTTTTCAGCAAATTTTTCAAAGAATCAGAACAGCCGATGCACTCTGCCCTTCACAGCCCCCAGAAGGACGTTCAGGTAAAGGCCCATGACGCTCTCCACCTCGCCCAGCTCCATGCTCTGGCGCTGGGGCAGGCCGGCCAGCGTACCGCGGTAGAGGCAGCGCAGCTCGGGCAGCTCGGCGTAATCGCTGGGGTGCATGAGGGTGCTGGGCTTTGGCAGCTCCAGCGCACCGCTCTTCTGGAGCACCTCACTGACGAACTGGGAGCAGAAATAATGCCGGCGGCGCTGCCAGCGGATATGCATCCAGCAGAGCAGCAGACCCAGCGAATTGAAGCGGTAGAGCTCCCCGTGGTGCATCATGTGCTGGGTGCGGCGCTTGGCGCGGGTGTAGGCCTCGTCCGTCACTTCCAGCGCGTAGAGGGCGCAGGGGATGTTCTCCCGCATGAGGAACACGCCCCGGTTCAGGTACTCCCGGCTGGGACCTGCGGGGAACATGGTGTAGCCATTCTTGCGGGTAGAGCTGTAGAGGGTGCTCAGGTCCTCGTCGAAGGCGAGGGAGATGTGGGTGTACTGCGCACCGGTCAGGCTGTACACGAGGTTCGAGAGCAGGGTGCCAGAGCGGGTAAGAAATATGTAAAGCGTCTTCATCGTCGTTGTTTCTCCATGCTGGCGGCTCATGGCCGCGGGTCAAGCTGGCCCAGTATATCATAAGCCAGACAGTTTTTCCAGATATATCGCAAAATATCCACAAATATTTTGTGTCTCTACTTATAATACGTTTTTTCGCGGCCCAAAATTGCAGCCTCTTCTCTCCTGTTTTCCGCTCCTTGTATCCCAAATCGACAAAATTTTATCAAAGATTTGTTTTTAGCATAAAATCTTTAATTTGTGCAGGCAAACGGGCCAGGATTTTTACGAAACTGTCTCAAATACCCCGGATTCTTAATAAGATTTGTTGCTTTTACCCGAAGAAAACCGCCCCGCCGGTTGATTTCGGCCCCAATTTATGTATAATGATATACAGGAGAATACGCATCTGTATTTCTTTTCGTCGTCCTTTTGCGGTGTCCTTTTGGCTGAGGGCAGCTTACCGCTGGTGTCTGGACGATGACCTGAACGAAAGAAGAGGTATAAGTATCATGGCAAAGTTGGATCTGAGCAAGTATGGTATCACCGGCACGACCGAGATCGTGTACAATCCCTCTTACGAGCAGCTGTTCGACGAGGAGACCAAGCCCGAACTGGAAGGCTACGAGAAGGGCCAGGTCAGCGAGCTGGGCGCTGTCAACGTCATGACCGGTATCTACACCGGCCGCTCCCCCAAGGATAAGTTCATCGTCATGGACGAGAACTCCAAGGACACCGTGTGGTGGACCAGCGACGAGTACAAGAACGACAACCACCCCGCTTCTCAGAAAGCCTGGGAAGCTGTGAAGGAGATCGCCAAGAAGGAGCTCTCCAACAAGCGCCTGTACGTCGTGGATGCTTTCTGCGGCGCCAACAAGGACACCCGCATGGCCGTCCGCTTCATCATGGAAGTGGCCTGGCAGGCACATTTCGTCACCAATATGTTCATCAAGCCCACCGCTGAGGAGCGGGAGAACTTCGAGCCTGATTTCGTTGTCTACAACGCTTCCAAGGCTAAGGTCGAGAACTACAAGGAGCTGGGCCTGAACTCCGAGACTGCTGTGCTGTTCAACATCACCAGCAAGGAGCAGGTCATCGTCAACACCTGGTACGGCGGCGAGATGAAGAAGGGTATGTTCTCCATGATGAACTACTTCCTGCCGCTGAAGGGCATCGCTTCCATGCACTGCTCTGCCAACACCGATAAGGAGGGCAAGAACACTGCCATCTTCTTCGGTCTGTCCGGCACCGGCAAGACCACCCTGTCCACCGACCCGAAGCGTCTGCTCATCGGCGATGACGAGCACGGCTGGGACGACAACGGCGTCTTCAACTTCGAGGGCGGCTGCTACGCAAAGGTCATCAACCTGGACAAGGACTCTGAGCCCGACATCTACAACGCCATCAAGCGCAACGCTCTGCTGGAGAACGTCACTCTGGACGCTGAGGGCCACATCGATTTCGCCGACAAGAGCGTGACCGAGAACACCCGCGTCTCCTACCCCATCGACCACATCCAGAACATCGTCCGCCCCATCTCTTCTGCACCCGCAGCCAAGAATGTCATCTTCCTGTCTGCTGATGCATTCGGCGTCCTGCCCCCGGTCTCCATCCTGACTCCGGAGCAGACCCAGTACTACTTCCTGTCCGGCTTCACCGCAAAGCTGGCCGGCACCGAGCGCGGCATCACCGAGCCCACCCCCACCTTCTCCGCCTGCTTCGGTCAGGCCTTCCTGGAGCTGCACCCCACCAAGTACGCTGAGGAGCTGGTCAAGAAGATGCAGAAGAGCGGCGCAAAGGCTTATCTGGTCAACACCGGCTGGAACGGCACCGGCAAGCGCATCTCCATCAAGGATACCCGCGGCATCATCGACGCCATCCTGAGCGGTGCCATCAACGAGGCTCCCACCAAGAAGATCCCCTACTTCGACTTTGAGGTCCCCACCGCTCTGCCCGGTGTTGACCCCGCTATCCTCGACCCCCGCGACACCTACGCAGATGCCGCTCAGTGGGAAGAGAAGGCCAAGGATCTGGCTGGCCGCTTCATCAAGAACTTCGCAAAGTACGAGGGCAACGAGCACGGCAAGGCTCTGGTCTCCGCCGGCCCCCAGCTGTAAGCTGACAGCGCCTCTTACATAAGGCCATAAGATCAAGACCCCTCCGATCTCCCGCAAAAAGGAAGTCGGATGGGTCTTTCTTGTAATCCATCTCGTTTTATAGTACTCTGCGGAGGATACTGCGCATGAAAAAGCAACGGTCAACGACTACTTCCGACACCACTGGGTGAAGCTCATGCTCTTCGCTCTCTTTACGGCGGCGGTATCCTTTTTCGCACCGCTGAAAAACTTCCAGCTCAAGTGGCTCATCGACTCCAAGAGCAAGCAGGAGGCGCTGGGCTATATGGGGCTGGTGTTCCTCATCACCTTCACCAGCTGGTTTTTCGAACGGCTGAGCCGCCGCTCCTTTACAAAACTCGCCTGCGGCGCCGTGGAGCAGGTGCGGGGACAGGTCATGGAGCGGGTGCTGCGCCGCCCGGTGTCCCAATATCAGCGGGAGGGCGACGCAGCCTATCTCTCCCTGTTGACCACCGATCTGCGCACCCTCTACGACGACTATTATATGTCCCTCTTCAACATCGCGTTCTGGGGCGGCATCATGCTCTGTGCACTGGGGATGTACCTTTACATCAGCGGTGATGCTGGCGGCCATCCTGCTTGTGACCGTGCCGCCGCTGGTCCTGCCCCGGAAGATGAATGAGCGGCTCAAAGCTCCCGAGACGCTTTTTCCCTCCAGATGGCGGGCTACACCCAGCAGCTCAAGGAGCTTCTGGGCGGGTTCGAGGTCATCCGGGGCTTTCTGCGGGAGGACGCCTATGCCGCCCGCCACCGGGATGCTGCCCGGCAGGCCCGCGACAGCGAGCAGGCCTACCAGCAGAGCCTCAACGCATGGTGGTCAACACCTCTCTCATCAGCAACCTCATCTTCCCCATCGTCATGCTGGTGGGCCTTTTTCTCGCTTTCGACGGGCGGCTGACGATGGGCACCGTCTCCACCGCCGCCAGCATGGCGAACTTCGTCATCACGCCCTGTAATCAGATCGCCCAGTGCTGGGCCAAGGTCAGATCCTCGAAGGGCATCCGTCAGCGGCTGGAAGCAGCCATGTCCGGCCCGGAAAAAGTCTCTGCGGGCCGGGCCATCGGTAAACTCGAGCACATCGAGTGCAAGGACACCGGCTTTTCCTACCCCGGGGCCGCTGCACCGGTGCTGCGCGGCGTCCGGCTGACGGTCTCCGGGCAGGAAAAAGCCGTCCTCGTGGGCGAAAGCGGCTGCGGCAAGTCTACACTGGCAAAGCTGCTGTTCCAGTACTACCCAGACTATACCGGCAGCATCCTCTTCAACGGCCAGCAGCTGCGGGACATCGACCGTCAGAGCCTCTACCAGCGAGTAGGTACATTGCCCAGACAACCTATCTCTTCAATGACACCCTCCGCAGCAACATCTGCCTCGGCGCGGACTTCCCCGAGGCTCAGCTTCCCACGCCATCGGATGGCGGGCCTCACCGACTGGGTGAGCACCCTGCCCGACGGCCTCGACACCCTCATCAGCGAGAACGGCAAGAATCTCTCGGGCGGGCAGCGCCAGCGCATCGGCATCGCGCGGCTGGCGCTTCGCCGGTACGACCTCATCATCGCCGACGAGATCACCGCCAGCCTCGACCCCGACACCAGCGGACAGATCATGGAAAATCTGCTCGCTCTCCCTGCATGGTGGTGGCCATCACCACGACGTCTCGGGGGCGTTCATGAAGCAGTTTGACAAGGTATACCGGGTGGAGCACGGAAGCGTCACACAAGCATAAAAGGAGAGCCTGTGCCGGGTTTCGGCACAGGCCCTCCTCTTGTTTTTTCCGGTTATTTTGCCGCGTCGAACTCGGCCAGAATATCCTCCGTGGGAGCCGGGGTCACGAGGCTGACCACCGCGCAGACGGCCAGCGAGACGAGGAAGGCGGGCAGCAGCTCATAGATGCCGAAGACGCCGCCCAGCGGGCTGACGATGTACTTCCAGACGAAGACCATCAGGCCGCCGCAGAGCATACCGGCCAGCGCGCCCTGCCAGTTGCAGCGCTTCCAGAACAGGGCGCAGAGGACGACAGCGCCGAAGGAGCCGCCGAAACCGGCCCACGCAAAGCTGACGATGCCGAAGACGCTGGAATCCGGGTCGCGGGCCAGCACCACGCCCACCACGCTGATGCAGATGATGGTCAGGCGGGCTGCGAAGAGGCTCTGCTTCTCGCTCAGTTTGAGGTGGCCGAACTCCTGCAAAATGTTCTGGGACACGCTGGACGCAGCGGCCAGCATCTGGCTGTCTGCCGTGGACATCGTAGCCGCCAGGATGCCCGCAAGGATGAGTCCGGCCAGGACTGCGGCCAGCACACCGTGCTGGCTGATGAGGCTGGCGATGTGGACGATGAGGGTCTCACTGGACGAGCCGCTGAGGAATTCCAGCGCACCGGCCTGGTCATGCCGAGGCCCACCATGCCGATGACGATGGACGCCGCCATGGCGATGACCACCCAGACGGTGGCAATGCGGCGGCTGAGCACCAGCTTCTTCTCGTCCTCGATGGCCATGAAGCGGAGCAGGATGTGGGGCATACCGAAGTAGCCGAGACCCCACGCCATGGTGGAGACGATGTCCAGCAGGCTGTAGGACGTTGCCCCGCCGGTCACAGCGTCGTGGCTGGCCGTCATGGTCAGGTAGCCGGAAAGGCTCTGGGCATTCTCCACCACAGCGCCCCAGCCGCCGGCCACAACGATACCGTAGCCCAGCACCGCGATGAGGGCCAGCGACATGACCATCGACTGGATGAGGTCGGTGGTGGTGACGGCGCGGAAGCCGCCGAGGATGGTATAGCCCACGATGACGAGGCCGACACCAGCATTGCCGCCATGTATCTACGCCGAAGAGGCTGTGGAACAGCTTGCCGCAGGCCGCAAAGCCCGAGCCGTATACGGCACGAAGAAGACGATGATGATGACCGCGCCCAGAGCGTTCAGCAGGTTGCGCTGGTCATGGAAGCGAAGCGACAGGAACTGCGGTACCGTGATGGCGTCGAGGTTGGCCGAATAGCGGCGGAGCCGCCGGGCCACGATGAGCCAGTTGAGCCAGGTACCCAGCGCAAGGCCGATGGCCGTCCAGCCCGGCGAGGCGATGCCTGTCAGGTAGGCCAGACCCGGCATACCCATCAGCAGCCAGCTGGACATATCGCTGGCCTCGGCACTCATGGCCGTGACCAGCGGCCCATCTTCCGGCCGCAAGGTAGAAGTCGGTGCTGTCGTTGTTGGTCTTGCTGTAGGCGAAACCCACCAGAAGCATGGCCGCAAGATAGACGACGATGGTGACGATGATACAGATCTCACTCATATACGTTCCCCCTTTGGTGCTTTTTTCCTCTATGATAAAAGCATGGCCCGATTTTACCACAGTAAAGCGTCAAAGTGCAAGACCCTTGGGCAGATTCTTCCCCTATGACCGAAATTTCGTCCTTTGCAGCGTCCAAAACCGCTCAATATGCCAACAGGCCGTCCTCCGGAGGAGAACGGCCTGTTGGTTCGGATGAAGAAAATGATGAAAACAAAGAAGATGACAGATTATTTTGCGGCTTCGCCTTCGGGGAAGATGATCTTATTCACGAAGAAGAAGATGACCATCGAGATGCCGCCGTTGAGCACCGTGGTGCCGATGTTGTAGATGAAATCAGGCACCAGCAGACCGGCCACAGCCACCCAGATGCAGTTGATGGAGTTGACGATGCAGGTGATGAGGCAGAAGCCAGCAGATACCAGCCGATCTGCTTGGCGAGGCTGCCCTTGCTGCGGAAGACGAGGCTGCGCTGGATGGGGAAATTGATGCACTCGCCGATGACCATGGCCACCATGTAGGCGCAGAAGTAGGGCAGGCCGCCGTGGGCCGCGTCATAGCCGAGGATGTTCCACTTGAAGGTCTCGCCGAACAGGGTGATGTCGATGCCCGGCCAGCCGAAGTCCACCACCGGCAGGCTTGCAAATGCCTTGGGCAGGAACTGCAGAAGCAGATATTTGAACACGGTGATGAGGTTGGACACGATGACGAACAGTCCACCCTCCCGCACCCATTTGGCCGCGGCCGGATGCTTTGCGGCAAAGTTATTCCAGAAATTCATGGCCTTATTCCTTTCAGCTGTTTTTGAGCCGGTTTTCCATCTGGCTGTTCAGGATGAGATTCTTGACGAACTCATAGATGACCCGGAGGATGCCCACGAGCCAAAAGCCTTTCAGCTCCCAGACGAGGCCGTCCACCATGCCCATGCTCACCATGCCGTTGGTCATCTTGGCCAGCGCGCGCAGCGGCATATTATACTGGAACACGGTGTTCAGGTCGGGGGTGCCTTTTGCAAAGCTGCTGTCCAGACGGCAGCGCAGCACCTTCTGTGCCACCCAGCCCAGCGGACTGCGGCCATGGTCCATCTCGCCCAGCGTCATGTTCCGGTCGATGCGGACGACATCCTCCGGGATCGGATGGCCCAGCAGAGCCTCGAACTCGGTGTCGGTCACATAGCTGATCTGGCCGGAGACGTAGTGGAGCAGGTCGAGACCCTCGTAGGGGTCGGGAGCGTCGGTCCCCTTGACGGAGACTTCCGCTGTCAGGCGGATGTCCGCGCTGGATGCACCCACGCGGAGCTGATAGCTTCCGCCTTCGACTTCCCAGCGGTCAGTCTTGACGTTCCAGTAGCGGAACGCCTTGTCGTCCAGAGCGATGCTCACCGTCCTGCTCTCGCCGGGGGCGAGGAAGACCTTTGCAAAGCCCTTCAGCTCCTGCGCCGGGCGGAAGACTTTTGCGTCCTGCTTTGCGACGTAGAGCTGGACGATCTCGGCACCGGCACAGCTGCCGGTGTTGGTGACAGTGAGGGTCACGCCCTTCTCGTCTGCCTTCAGATCACTGTACTCGAAGGTGGTGTAGCTCAGGCCGTAGCCGAAGGGGAACGCCACCGGCACACCGGCGGTCTGATAGTACCGGTAGCCCACATACAGGCCCTCGCGGTACTCTATATTCCGGCCCTCGCCGCCGAAGTTCGCCTTGGCGGGGTATCGTCGTGAGCCTGCGCCCAGGTCTGGGACAGCTTGCCGCAGGGGCAGAGCTTGCCGGTGAGGATGTCTGCGGCTGCGCCGGCGCCTGCCTGTCCGCCCAGTGCGCCGTAGACCAGCGCCCTGCACTGGCCGGCCCACGGCGTCTCCACCGGCGCACCGGCGCTCAGCAGAACGACGACGTTCGGTTGACGGCAGCCACAGCAGCCAGAAGCTGCTGCTGGTTCTCGGCCAGCTTCATGTCAGAGCGGTCAAGGCCTTCGCTCTCCGCAGCTCATCGAGGCCGAGGCAGAGCAGAACGGTGTCAGCCTTCTTTGCGAGGGCCACAGCCTCTTCCAGCTTCTCGGCGTCCGCTGCACCCTGACGCTCGAAACCGGAGGCATAGCCCACGAAGGTGATGCCGCTGTCGTCGGCCTTGATGCTGTCCAGCAGGGTGTCCACCTGCAGAGCATTGACGGCGCTGGAGCCTGCGCCTGATAGCGGGGCGTCTCGGCAAAGTCGCCGATGACGGCCAGCTTCTCATTGGGCTTGAGCGGCAGGATGCCGCCCTCGTTCCTGAGCAGGACGATGCTCTCTGCGGCCGCGCGGCGGGCAAGCTTATGGTGCGCGGCAGCGTCGAAGGTGCGGGGCGCTTTTTCCACCGCGGCGTGGGTGGAGAGCACCAGTTTCAGCATCTCGTCGAGACGGGCGTCCACGTCGGCCTCGGAAATTTTGCCGTCCTGTACGGCCTTCATCAGCTCCCGGATGGAGTCGCCGCCGGGACAGGGCATTTCGAGGGTGGAGCCGTTCTTCACGCCGAGGGCGTGGTCATTGGAGCCGCCCCAGTCGGTGACGACGGCCCCGTCGAAGCCCCAGTCCTTCCGCAGAATGTCCTGCAGCAGGTGGGCATTCTCGTTGGCGTAGGTGCCGTTGATGAGGTTGTAGGAGGTCATGATGGTCTTGGGCTTTGCCTCTTTCACCACGATCTCGAAGCCGGTCAGATAAAGCTCCCGCAGGTGCGCTCATCGAGCACCGAGTCGCTGGCCATGCGGCGCAGCTCCTGACTGTTGACCGCAAAGTGCTTGGGCAGGCAGAGATGCCGTTTTTCTGGATGCCGCGCACATAGGCGGCGGCCATCCTGCCCGCGAGGATGGGGTCTTCCGAGAAATACTCGAAGTCACGGCCGCAGAGGGGGCTGCGTTGGATATTCAGGCCGGGACCGAGCAGGACAGCCACTTCCTGTGCAGCGGCTTCCTCGCCCAGTGCCTCGCCCACGGCTTCGCCCAGCTTCTCATCCCAGCTGCACGCAGTGGCGGAAGAGGTCGGAAAGCAGGTTGCCGGAACGCTGGGGTTGAGACCCAGATGGTCGGCGGCACCGGCCTGCTTGCGGACACCGTTGGGGCCGTCCGAAAGGGTGATGGCCGGGATGCCCTTGCCCGGCAGAGCGCGGGTGGTAAAGACGGTCTCGCCCGAGAGCAGGGCGCATTTTTGCTCTAAGTTCAGTTTCTGGATGATGTCAGCGTGTTTCATGGATCGCTCCTGATAAAAAAGAAGAGGTGGCGGGCGCTCTGCCCGCCGCCCCTTTCGGTTTTGTGTTACTCAGACGGTTTTGATGTTGTCCTCTTTCTTTTTGCGGAAGCGGAAGATGGTCAGGATGACCAGGACCGCAATCAGACCGCCGCAGACGCCATCCACCGCGTAGATGACCTTCTGGTAAGGCTCGACCTTTGCCAGATAACGGCTGCCCGGCATACCGCCGTTCATTGCCTTGGAGTTTGCAATAGTATACAGGATGTTGTGGACTGCCTCACGGCCATAGTGATAATCCGAAACATCATTCTTGTTAAAGGTATAGCGTGCGCCGGTGGGCAGGTTGGTCAGCTTGCCATCAGCACCCGCCTGGATCATCTGGCCAGCATCCATAAAGACACCGGTGTTTGCATTATCGGTGATGATAAAGCCGTGGAAGCCCCACTCGTTGCGCAGCAGGCCGGTGATCATGTTGTAGTTGCCGCCGGCCCAGGTATAGCCAACGCGGTTGAAGGAGGTCATGATGCCGGTGACGGACGGGATCTCGGTGGTGGCATTGCTGTAAGTGCCGTCGCCGTTGTCCTTTGCATAGTTCATCTCGACCTTATCAGACTTGACGCACATCTCAAAGGGCTTGAGGTAGATCTCGCGGGCCGCCTGCTCGTTCAGGAAGGTCGCAATGCTGTACTGGCCTTCACGGTCGCCGCGGTGGTCCTCCTGATCGTTGATGGCGTAGTGCTTGACAAAGACATACATACCGCGGGAGGCGACACCCTCACACTCGAGGGAAGCAATGTGACCGCCGATGAACGGATCCTCGGAGTAATACTCGCTGTTGCGGCCGGAGAATGCAGTGCGGTGCATGTTGACTGCCGGTGCATACCAGCCATCGACATCCAGATAGTAGGACTCGTCGCCAATGTTCTCGCCGTAGTGAGTGGCCAGATCATCGTTGTAGGTCTGGGCCAGAACGATGACGCCGCAGTGGGTGATGTTGCCCTTGAAGTAGAAGTTGCCGCTTGCATCAACGCCATAGTTGACCAGGCCGGTGGCAGCGTCGCGATCGGTCGTGGAGAGCTTATCCACCGACTTGATGGCAGCCGTGCCATAGCCGGACTGCGTGATCAGGGTCTGATAATCGCTGGGGGTCAGCTGGTCGAGCAGGTCGTTCCACTTGGGGTCGTTGTAATCCAGACCGCGCATATCGATCAGGCCGAGGCCGTTGTCCTTGCCGTAGACAAGCTCATCGGTCAGGGTAGAAGGATCGGTGGTGTTCAGGGAATCGAAGGAATCCAGCTTTGCCAGATCCTCGCTGCTGATGGTCTTATAGTAAGTATAGGAAGCGGGGTTGCCGTTTGCATCGGTGCCGTTGATGGGGTTGCCCCAAGTGCTGATCTGGTCGCTGACCTCGCCGTCAACGGTCGGCCAGGTGCCGGTCCAGTCGTTGCGGGACAGATACTGGAAGCCGCCGTTTGCATGGTCGAGCTGATTGGTGATCTCCACACCGGTGGTGGTGTCGAGCTTGTAGGTCGTGGTATCCACGGTGCCGTTGGCCGGGGTATAGTCGCCACAAACTCAGTGTTGCCATCGGCGGTCATGCCGTCTTCCACGGTCTTGCCCTTGACAGCAAGGATGTTGTTGACGGCATCGTGTGCGTTCTTGGCGGCGGTGATGTAGTAGTCACCGGCATCCAGAATGTAGGTCTTGGCGTTGGTGTAGTCGTAGGACTTCAGCTGTTCCTGATCGAAGGTGACCGTAACGGTCTCGCTTGCACCGGGAGCCAGCTCCGAGGTCTTGGCGTAACCGACCAGTTCAACCGCAGCCTTTTCCACCTTGTTGGTCTTGTCATAATCGGTGTAGGGGCTCTGTGCATAGACCTGTACGACATCCTTGCCGGCAACAGAACCGGTGTTGGTCACCTTGACCGTGACGGTGCAGGTGTCGCCATCCCAGCTGGTGTTGTAGTCGGACCAATCAAAGGTGGTGTAGGACAGGCCGTAGCCGAAGGGATACATCACAGCGTCCGCATAGCTGTAATCACCGGCATTGCCCTGACCCAGCACCTTGTCCTCGTAACGGGTCTCGTAATAGCGGTAGCCAACATAGATGCCCTCTTTGTAGCTGACGTAGTTGTACTTGGTCAGGTTACCATTCTCGTCATAGTAGGCAAAGTCGCCGAAGTTCTGCGCCGCCGGGCTGTTCATGGCATCCACTTCATAGGTATCCACGGTGCGGCCGGAGGGATTCACCTTGCCGGAGAAGATCTCTGCCAGAGAGCACAGACCGTAATCACCCATAGCGGGAGCCGAAATGACGGTGTGGATATTAGGATAGTTTTCGACCCAGCTCAGATCTACCGCTGCGCTGGAGTTGAGCAGCAGCACGACATCGTCAAAGTTGTCGTTCAGGTACTGGAGGATCTCCAGTTCCACGGAATCCGGCTCGAGGTAGGTCTTGGTCTTGTCCTCTTCCACATCGGTGTGGTTGTACATGGAGCGCGGCATATCGCGGCCTTCGCCCGCCACACGGCTGAACACAAAGACCGGCACCGTGCCCTGCATGGAATCGGTCAGGCCCGGCTCCGCCTGCATGACGGACAGCGGGCACTCGTTGATGGAGAAGTCCTCGTCATCACCGTAAGAGACCGAGCCGACACCCAGACCGTAATCCTTGCCGTTGCCTTCGGAATAGAATTTCCAGAGGTCCTCGTTGACACCGAACCCGGCATCTTCAAAGGCCGTTTTCATATCGACTTTGTTGCCGCCGATGTAGCTGACAGCAGAATGGCTGACAAAGCTAAAGGTCGTATCCGTGCTGTACGGCATCTTTCCGGCATCGTTTTTCAGCAATACAATGCCTTCGGCGGCGATCTTCTTATTCAGAGCGATCTCATCCTCAACCAGCGCCTCCTCTGTGTCAAAGCCGGGCTTGCTGTATTCCATATTGATGCCTTCGGTCTTTGCCTTGCTGTTATCGATGCCTCCACTCTTCAGGCCCAAAATGCTCTGCACGCTGCTGGCATTGGGCGGGATCAGCACATTGGCCGCAACCATACCGCCCGCCAATGCGACACACAACACACCCGAAACGGCAGTTTTGATGATCTTGACCATCATCTTACTGTCCTTCTTTTTCTGTGCCATAACTGTTAGCTCCTTCTCTTTTGGGTACACGACCCGGTTCATAGCTGTTCTCCGGAGTGCGTCCACTCCTTTGCTTGATGTCATTTTATCATATAAACTGCAAAACGAACCGTTCTCCGCGCAATCTGTCATTTTGGAGGCATAGTTTGCAGAAGTTTCAATTTGATTTCAAATTTTATTGTGCTGATCCACAATTTCGAGCGCGGTTTTATTGTGCATCATGCCAAAAGCAAAAACTCCCCCAGCCGCTGACGCGGCAGCCCCCTCAAAGAGGTGGCCCTTGGCAAAGAGGACAATGTTTCGCTCTCTACCAAAGGCTCCCTCCCTGAGGGAGCTGTCACCGCAGGTGACTGAAGGAGTCCCTTTACTTTTCCGGGACCGGCAGCAGGATCCGCAGGGTGAACCAGCCGTCGGCCCAATGAAGGGTCATGGTGCCGTCGTGGCGCTGGGCGGCCGCCTGCACGCCCTGCAGGTCGTAGCCGCCGTGGGCGTTGTGGACGGGCAGACCGTCCGCGCCCAATCTCCACGGCTGGGCGCAGTTAGTTCTCGAAGCGGAGCATCACCGCCAGCCGCTCTGGTTGTAGATGGCCACCCGCAGCAGACGCTTTTCGG